>Ga0209935_1000141_pt1 | contig 273519 bp, 285 predicted proteins | sample ThiBio_1000_plan_2_FD_183958 | JGI IMG/M metagenome (GOLD analysis project Ga0209935, IMG submission 183958) | Wastewater bioreactor microbial communities from Cape Town, South Africa - Thiocy_cont_1000_plan (SPAdes) | ecosystem: Engineered > Bioreactor > Thiocyanate-remediating >...
ACCGAGGCCATCAACGGCCGCCTCGAAGCACTCCGCCGCAACGCCCTCGGCTTCCGCAACCTGATCAACTACCGGCTCCGGTCGCTACTGCACTGCGGGGCACTCGCACTCTAAATCCGGAAGAGCCGGATTACGGCCGTTCGGCCCAGTCGCTCAGCTCCAGATGGTCACGTACACCGGGGGGCGGAAGCGCGACGGCGGCACGCCCGCGCCGGGGAACCGCAGCAGCTTCATCGCCTCGGGGGTGCCCAGGAAGTGGCGCAGGGACGCGGCGGCCGGGGATCGCCGGTCGATCGGCAGCGTGGTGGCGTGCCAGCACAGCTCCAGCGGCGTACCGGGCACGTCCACCACCTGGAGCTCCCGGCGCCGCAGCTGGTGCACGGCGAGGTGGGCGATACCGGGCGCCGCCCCGCCGCCGCGCACGGCGGCCTCCCAGGCGGCGGTCTGGTTGGGGAAGACGCTCAGCCGGGAGTCGGGCACGCCCAGGTTGCGCAACAGGCGGCTGACGTCGCTGTCCGGGTCGGTGGCGGCCGGTTCCACGAGCCACGGCCACTGCGACGGCGCACCGCGCAGCCGGGCATCGGGTGCGGCGAGCACCACGAGCCGGCACCGGAAGACCGGTTCGCTGACCAGCCCGAGACTGCGGTCCCCGCCGAGGTACGGCCCGAGCGCCACGTCGGCGAGCCGCTGAGACACCAGCACGCCCATCTCGGCGGTGGCCGAGACGCCCGCCGAGACCTCGATCGACCCCGCCGAGCGTGCGGTGAACGCGTCGGCCAGCGGGCCCGCGACGAACTCGACGACGGAGTTCGGGGCCACCAGCCGCAGCTGTTCCGGCGCTCCCTGCGCGGACCGGACGGCCGACTCGGCCTCCGCACCGAGCGACACCATCTGCGCGGCGATCGTCAGGAGCCTGCTGCCGCCCGCCGTCATCGTCATGCCGCCGCCGCTGCGGGTGAGCAGCGGGTCGTCGAGGTACCTGCGCAGGGCGGCGAGGGCCTGGGAGACCGCGGGCTCGCTGACTCCCAGCGCGTTCGCCGCCGCCTTCACCGAGCCGAGGCGCGCGACCAGCACGAATGCGCTCAGCTGGGTCAGGGTCATGGGACCAGTGTGGCCCCCGTCACCACTAAGCGATCGGTTATTCGCCGATTGCCCCGGAGCATGACCCGGGCCACTATGGCGGCCATGGACCACGAGGAACCCACGGCGGGTGAGGCGATGTCCGTGCTGCGGGGCATCTGGAGCGCGCAACGCCCGAGCGGCGCCGACGCCGGCCCCAGCAACGCCAAGGTCTGCCGCAACATGAAGAACATCGGCTTCGGTGGCCTCGGCGAGGGTGGCGCCGACGGCGACTCCACCGCGGGCCCCGTCGACGACGACCAGCGCAGCGCCTGGCGGGAGCGCCTCCGGCGCGAGGGCAAGATCGTCCCGGGCGCCACCAGCCTGCGCGAGATCGTCCTGGGTGCAGCGGAGAACGGGCACTGACCACCGTCACCGGCGTCGCCGGGCTCACCGAGGCCCTGCGCGGCGCCGACTACCTGGCCGACCGCGGGCTGGCCACCGCCGTCTACGTGGCGCTGTCGCTGCGGCGTCCCCTGCTGCTCGAGGGGGAGCCCGGCGTCGGCAAGACCGAGATCGCCAAGGTGCTCGCGGCGGTGCTCGGGCGGGAGCTGATCCGGCTGCAGTGCTACGAGGGCATCGACACCAACCAGGCGCTCTACGAGTGGGACTACGCCCGTCAGCTCCTGCACATCCGGGCGATGTCCGAGCGCGGCGTGAGCGACGAGGCCGCGGTCGAGAAGCTGTTCGGGCCATCGTTCCTGCTGGAGCGCCCGCTGCTGCAGGCCGTGCGCGCCGGCGACCGCGCCGTGCTGCTCATCGACGAGATCGACCGCGCCGACGACGAGTTCGAGGCGTTCCTGTTGGAGATGCTGTCGGACTTCCAGATCACCGTCCCGGAGGTGGGCACGATCGTCGCGCCGTCGCCGCCGCTGGTGGTGCTCACGTCCAACCGCACCCGCGAGCTGCACGACGCGCTCAAACGCCGCTGCATGTACCACTGGATCGACTACCCGTCGCAGGAGCGCGAGGTCGAGATCGTCACCGTGCGGCAGCCCGGGGTGGGCCGGGAGCTGGCGACCAAGGTGGTGGCCGCGGTGCACCGGCTGCGCGAGATGGACCTTGCGAAGCCGCCGGGGGTCGCGGAGACCATCGACTGGGCCCGCACGCTGGAGTTCCTCGGCGAGACCGACCTGACGCCCGACGCCGCGGACGTCACCCTCGGCGCGGTGCTGAAGGAACGCGAGGACATGGAGCTGGCGCGCGACAACCTCGACGAACTGACCCGATGATCGTCGCGCTGCTCGTCGACTTCGGGCGGGCGCTGCGGCACCGGGGGATCTCCGTCGGCCCCGGTGACGTCGAGACGTTCTGCGCGGCGATGGCCACGCTCGACCCCACCGATCTCGACGACCTCTACTGGGGCGGCCGCACGTCGCTGACCAGCCGGCGTGACCACGTCCCTGTCTACGACGAGGTGTTCCGGGAGTTCTTCCTCGGCGAGAGCAACCCGGTCGAGGAGCTGCTGTCCCTGAAGGTCGACGCGGTCGAGGCCGAGGCCATGCTGGAGGTGCCCGCCACCGAGCCGCCCGGGGACGAGCGCGAGGAGCAGGACGAGACGCGGCTCGGGCTCGTCGCGTCGGGGATGGACACGTTGCGGCACAAGTCCTTCGCCGCCTGCACGCCGGCCGAGCTGCGGCTGCTGCGCCGGCTCATGGAGCAGATCCGGCTCACCCCGCCGCGCCGTCGCACCCGCCGCACCCGGGCGGCGCGCCACCGCGGGCAGCCCGATCTGCGCCGCACCGTCCGCGACTCGCTGCGGATGCACGGTGAGCCGGTGGCCCTGCGCCGCCGACGCCGGCGCGTCCGGCCGCGGCCGCTGGTGCTGATCCTCGACGTGTCCGGTTCGATGGCCGACTACTCCCGCGCCCTGCTGCAGTTCGCGTACTCCGCGCGGCGGGCCGCCCGCAAGGTCGAGGTGTTCTGCTTCGGCACCCGGCTCACCCGGATCACGGTGCCGCTGCAGAAGCGCAGTCCCGACGAGGCGCTGGCCGAGGCGGCCGCGCACGTCGTCGACTGGGAGGGGGGCACCCGCATCGGCGACTCCCTCGACGAGTTCGTGCGCGGGTGGGGACGGCGCGGGGTCTGCCGTGGCGGGGTGGTCGTCATCTGCTCCGACGGCCTCGACCGGGGCGACCCGGACACCCTGGACACCGCCCTGGAACGGCTCACCCGCCTGTGCCACCGCATCGTGTGGATGAACCCGCACAAGGGCGACGACGCGGCCTACCGGCCGTCGACGATGGGCATGATGGTGGCCGAGCCGCACATCGACGTGCTGCTCTCGGGCCACGACCTCAGCAGCCTCACCGAGCTGGCGGTCCTGCTGCCCGAGCTGCGTTAGGAGGGGACGACATGACCAGGTGGAGCGTCGCCGTCGAGGCCGAGGGCGACCGCGTCATGGAGCTCGACGAGATCGTCGAGCTGGCCGACGCCGTGGCCCCGGCCGGCGGCATCGCGTCGGGCATCGGCACGCACCGCTACGGCGCGCAGCTCGTGGTCGAGGCGGAGACGCGCGAGGAGGCCCTCGACCGGGGCCGCGCCGAGTTCGCCGCCGCCGTGGAGAAGGCCCGGCTGCCCGTCTTCGACGTGGTGCGGGCCGAGGCGGTCAGCGAGGCCGAGGACGCTGAGCCCGAATGATCCGGCTGGGCTCGCTCGCCGGCTACGCGTTCTCCGGCCCGCGGGTGCTGGGCAGCTGGACCCCGCCGCCGCGGCCCGGCGTGTACGCCGTGCTCTACAAGCCCGACCCCGACTCGGAGAAGTACGCCGTGATCTACGTCGGGCACGCCGACGACCTCGCCACCGAGGGTTTCCCCTTCCGGCACCGGCGCTCGCCGTGCTGGGTGAAGCGCGCGGGCTCGAAGTGGAAGGTGCACATCGCGTTCCTCGAGGTCCCGGGCGGCAACCGCGGCCACCGCGAGATGATCACGAACGAGCTGGTGGCGGTCTACCACCCGTTCTGCAACGAGCAGCAGTACGACAACGAGTGGCGCGCGGAGTGGATCGGGGAGTACTCCGACGCCCCGAACACCGCGCCCCTGCCCCCGCACCGTTCCGGCGACCACATCTGACCTGCGAGGACGCTATGGCGCGTCCGACATGTGCAGCGTGGCGTCGATCTCCGCGAGCCGGATGCTGTGCCGGCGGGCGTGGTGGCCGCAGAACATCAGCTCGCCACCGGACGGGAGCACCGCCCGGACCCGGGCGGCCGCGCCGCAGCGGTCGCACCGGTCGAGCGCGGACAGGTCCGCCGGGCTGCTGAGTGACGAGATGGAGTTCATGGCGGGCAACCTCTCGATCGGGGTGTCACCGAGTGTGGTGGGTACCCCGGCGCGGCCGGACTCACCGCGGCGGAGACATCGACGATCCCGGACCTCATGCTGTTGTCACCGATCGGCAACCCGGCCGCTCCACGGAACAGGTGCCCCGCGCGCGATGCTCCGCGTGTGGCTCCGTCTCCCGCCCCCGGGTGGCCCCGGGCGTTTCGTGGGTCCCTGGCCGTGGCCGCAGGGCTCGTCACCTGGGACCGGTTGCAGGGGGCCGCGTATCTGCGGGTGTTCCCCGACATCTACGTGCCCGTCGGTGACGCGCCGCCGAAGCTCGCCCTCCGGTCCCGCGCCGCCTACCGGCTCGTGGGGGGGCGGGGCGTCCTGTCGGGGTACTCGGCGGCCGAGATCCTGGGGGCGTCGTGCGGGCCGGGGAGGACGCCCGCGGAGGTGATGGTGCCGGGCGGTGGGCAGCGACAGCATCCGGGCCTGCTGGTGCACCGCGACCGCCTGGTGCACGCGCCTGGTGGACAAGGGCTGGCGCATCTACCGCTACACGGAGTACGAGATCCACCGGGAGCAGCAACGGATCCTGGACGAGGTGGGCCGGGCGCTGGAACGCGTGAGGTGAACGTGGTGGGGCTGCCGGGGCCGGCCATGCCCCACCACGTTCACCTCACCCGCGGAACCCGACGGTGTCGAGGATCCGGGACCTGCGGGTGCCCGACGCCGGTCTCGCCACTGCCGCCCGGTCCGGGACCGGGTTCACCTTCTCGATGATCTCCTCCGCGTAGCCGTAGAGGAGGGGCAGTGCCCCGGAGACCCGGGCGCCCGTCGCGTTGATGTGCTTCAGGCCGGGGCGGATGAGGGTGGCGTCGTCGCGGATCTGCTGGACGAGGCCGTCACCCGCCTCCAGCGTCGTCGCGATCTTCCCCAGCAACGACCCGGTCCAGTAGAGGAAGAACGCCAGGCCGGCGATCAGGACGACGATCTCGATGACGGTCAGGACGACCATGTCAGACCTTCGGGGTGGGGTAGGGGATGGTGCCGAGGACGCGGCCGAGGAACAGGTGGTGCTGCAGTCCCTCGGCGAGAACCTGGTCGAGCCCGCCGCCGACCGTGGTGATCAGCGTCGTGTCCTTCGTGTTCGCGGTGATCCCGATGAGGTTGCCGGCCACCTGCTGCACGCCCGCGTCGATGCGCTTCACGAACGCGATCAGCAGCGAGAGCAGCACGACCACGGCGACGATGACGACGGCGCCGATCACCAGGATCACCGTCCAGTAGGTGAGTTCTCCGTCGGACAGTGGCACGTCAGCCTCCCAACCGCGCGCGACCGCGCTGCAGCCCGCCGATGATCTCGCCGGCGTGGTCGATGGTCTCGCTCAGCCCGGCCAGGCCGGCGGTGTTGGTGCGGGAGCGGCCCAGCGCCTCGTCGATCTCCTGGGCCCTGGTACCGATCCTGTGGGCCAGCACCAGGATCGGCGTGACCAGCGCGACGACGACCACCACGACCACCAGCCCGATGACGAGTCCGAGCGTCCATCCGAAGGGCACCATCACACCGTCTCCGTCCAGGCCCGCACGGGGGCCAGGTTCGCGTTCACCGATCCGACCACCGACGGCACCGTGGCTGTCCGGTCCGCGATGACGCGGACCCCGGCGACGACGGAACCGAGCGTGGTGTGCACGTGGCGCAGGTGCAGGACCACCCGCAGGAGGCCGACGGCGGTGACCGCGATGATCAGTACCGCGATCACGACCGTGGTCCAGGCGACGAACGGCATCTCAGACCTCCACCTGCCGTGTCGATGCTCGGTCCGCTTCGCTCGCCCTCGGGGGCAGCAGCGTCGCGACGCTCCCCGCGTACCGGGTCGCCCCCACGGCGACCTGCCGGACCGTCTCGTCGGTCCTGGCCAGCAGTTCCGGCGTGTCGTCCAGCTCGCCGGCGAGCTCGACGCCGTGGGTCAGGATGTCGTCGGTCGCCGCGCGGATGCGCTCCACCGCCGACAGCACGCGGTTGAGCAGCCCGATCACCACCGGCAGCACGACGAAGAGCAGGACGGCGTTGCCGATCCACCAGAGCACCATCACCCGTCACCTGTTCCGGTCGTAGGGGAGGAAGAAGCGGGCCCACACGCGCTTGAGCGCCGCGATCGCGGCCCGCAGGCCGATCGCGAGACCGCTGGCGGGCGCGGCCGCGCGGATCGCGGTGGCGGTGCCCCCCGACCCCTGGTTGTCGATGTTGTACTGGACGCAGTCGGCGAAGCTGCCCATGAGCACGCCGGTGACGTCGGCGATCAGGCCCCGGCCGAACTGGGCGGCCGCGCCGGAGACGGTGAGGTCCTGGTCGACCTTCACCGTCGTGCCGCGGCCCGACGACAGCATCGTCGCGGTGATCGTCATGGCGGCTTCGCCGCGGCCACGGTCCTCCGACCCGGCCGCGTGCAGCACCATCCGGTGCGCGGTCTCGTCGGCGGAGACGATCTCCGCGACGCCGCTGAAGTTCAGCTTCACCGGGCCGAGCGCGGCGACGACCTTCCCGTCGTAGCGGCCGTTGCCGTCGTCCCCGACCAGCGACGCGCCGGGCAGGCACGGGGCCAGGTTGGGGACATCGAGAAAGTAGGCCCACACCTTCTCGACGGGTGCGGCCACCTCGAACTCGTTCTGCAGGATCACGCGTCGCTCCTGACGGGAGGCATGCCGGACACGTCCTGGCCGTCCTGGACGGCCTGCCAGACGCGGTCGGGCAGCAGCGGCATGTCGATGTTGCGGACGCCCGTGTCGGACAGGGCGTCGTGCACCGCGTTGACGAACGCGGCGGGCCCGCCGACCGTGGCGCACTCGCCGACGCCCTTGGCGCCCAGCGGGTGGTGCGGGCACGGCGTGACCACCTCGTGCAGCTCGAACCCGGGCGTCTCCCACGCGGTGGGCAGCAGGTAGTCCATGTAGTTCGAGCCGACGATGTTGCCGTCGGCGTCGTAGGTCTGGAACTGCATGCTCGCCGCGGCGTAGGCCTCGGTGAGGCCGCCCATGATCTGGCCCTCGACGATCATCGGGTTGATCCGCACCCCGCAGTCGTCGACGGCGACGACGCGCAGCACGTCCCAGACGCCGGTGGCCGGGTCGACCTCGACCGTCGCGATGTAGCAGGCGAACGGCCAGGTCAGGTTGGGCGGGTCGTAGTAGGCGTTGTTCTCCAGGCCGGGCTCCATGCCGTCGGGCATGTTGGAGTACGCGGCCATCGCGCACTCCTGGATCGTGGCGCCGCGCTCGGGCGCGCCGCGGACGTAGAAGCGGCCGAGCTCCCACTCGACGTCCTCCTCGGACACCTCCAGCAGGTGCGCCGCGAGCTTGCGCGCCTTGGCCCGGATCTTGCGGGAGACCATCGCGATGGCGGCCCCGGCCACCGGCGTCGAGCGGGAGGCGTAGGTGCCCATCCCGAACGGCGCGGTGTCGGTGTCGCCCTCCTCGACGATGACGTCGGCGGCGGGGATGCCCAGCTCGTGGGCGACGATCTGGCCCCACGTCGTCTCGTGGCCCTGGCCCTGGCTCTTCGCCCCGACGCGCAGGATCGCCTTGCCGGTCATGTGCACCCGCAGCTCGGCGGAGTCGAACATCTTGATCCCGAGGATGTCGTACTCGCGGCTGTTGCCGGCGCCGAGCGGCTCGGTCATCGTCGAGATGCCGATGCCCAGGCGCCTGCCGCGGGTGCGGGCCTCGGCCTGGTCGATCTTGAACTGGTCGTAGCCGATCGCGTCCAGACCGATCTGCAGGCACTTGCCGTACTGCCCGGAGTCGACGAGGAACCCGAACGGCGTGCGCGCGGGGAACGCGTCGTCGTGGAGCAGGTTGCGGCGGCGGAACTCGGCCTGGTCCATGCCCAGGTCGACCGCCGCGGCCTGCATCATCCGTTCCTGGAAGAACATCGCCTCGGTGACGCGGAACGAGCACCGGTAGGCGACACCGCCGGGGGCCTTGTTCGTGTAGTGCCCCTGCGCGGTGATGTGGCCGGCGCCGACGTCGTAGCAGGCGAACGCCGAGTGCATCAGCCCGATCTTGAACTTGCTGGGCTGGGCGTCGGAGAAGAACGCGCCCTGGTCGGTGTCGGCGTGCATCCGGACGGCGAGGATCTTCCCGTCGGAGCGCAGCGCCATCTCGCCGTCGAGGTACATGTCCCGGCCGAACCCGGTGGAGATCAGGTTGCCGGTCTTGTCCTCGATCCACTTCACCGGCTTGCCCAGTAGGATCGACGCGAGCGTGGCCGCGACGTAGCCGGGGTAGACGGGCACCTTGTTGCCGAACCCGCCGCCGATGTCGGGCGAGATGATCCGGATCATGTGCTCGGGCAGCTCCGTGACCAGCGCGAACGCGGCCCGGATGATGTGTGGCGCCTGCGTGGTCATGAAGACCGAGAGCTTCTGCGTGGCCGGGTTGTAGTCCGCCACGGCGCCGCAGCACTCGATGGGTGAGGGATGGCTGCGTGGGTAGTGCAGCTTCAGCTTCGACACGACGTCGGCCGTGGCGAAGGCGCGGTCGGTGGCCGCGCGGTCGCCGACCTCCCAGCGGTAGCAGGTGTTGTCGGTCTGGCCCTCCTTGTCGTCGCGGATGATCGGCGCGTCGGCGGCCCTGCTCTGCAACGGGTTGACGACCGGCGGCAGCGGCTCGTAGTCGACCACGATCGCCTCGCAGCCGTCCTTGGCGATGTACGGGTCGTCGGCGATGACGACGCACACCTCCTGGCCCTGGAAGCGCACCTTGTCGGTGGCCAGCACGGCCTGGGTGTCGTAGGACAGCGTGGGCATCCAGGCGAGGTTGCGCTGCGCCATCATCTCGCCGGTGAGCACCAGCCGGACCCCCGGGATCTCCCAGGCCTTGCTGGTGTCGATGCTCGTGATCGTCGCGTGGGCCAGCGGGCTGCGGAGGACCTCCATGTGCAGCATGCCGGGCAGCTTGATGTCGTCGACGTAGTTGCCGCGACCGCGCACGAACCGGGCGTCCTCGACGCGCCGGCGGCTCGCGCCCATGCCGCCGATCTTGACCTCGTCCACCGCGGTCACGACACACCACCACTCTTCTTCTCGGCCGCCCAGAGGACCGCCTTGACGATGTTCTGGTAGCCGGTGCAGCGGCAGAGGTTGCCCGAGATCGCCCAGCGGACCTCCTCCTCGGAGGGGTCCGGGTTGCTCTCCAGCAGGGCGTGGGAGGTCAGCATCATCCCGGGCGTGCAGAACCCGCACTGGAGCGCGTGCTCGCGGGAGAAGCCCTCCTGCACCGGGTCGAGCTCGCTGGGCGTGCCCAGCCCCTCCACGGTGGTGATCTCGTGCCCGTCGGCCTGCACCGCGAGCATCGTGCAGGACTTCACGGGCGTGCCGTCGACGAGCACGGTGCACGCACCGCAGCTGGTGGTGTCGCAGCCGAGGTGGGTACCGGTCAACGCGAGCCCCTCGCGCAGCAGGTGGGCCAGCAGCAACCGCGGCTCCACCTCGACCACGCGCTTCTCCCCGTTGACGGTGACCGTGATGCGCCGCTCGTCGACGCCGACCTCGCGGACGACGGAGGACTGTCCGTAGCTCATGCTGCCGCACCCACTTCCTGCCGTTGGAGTCCGCGTCTCACGAACGTCGCCACCACGTGGCGCTTGTAGGCCGCGCTGCCGCGGTGGTCGCTGCGGGGCTGGGCCGCCGCGGCCGCCAGCTCGGCGGCCTCGTCGATCGTGTCCGTGGTCAGGGCCCGGCCGGTCAGGGCCTGCTCGGCCGCGGTCGCCGCGATGTTGCTGGGGCCGACGCCGGTGAGCGCGATGCCCGCGCGGGTCACGGTGTCGCCGGACATCTCCAGCGCGACGGCGACCCCGGCCGTGGCGAAGTCGCCGACGCGCCGTTCCAGCTTGAGGTAGCTGCCCGAGACGTGCCCCTGCGCGGCGGGGACGACGGCCTCGATCGCGATCTCGCCCGGCAGCAGCGCGTTCTGGAACGGGCCGAGCGAGAACTCCGAGGCCGGGATCGTCCGCCGCCCCGAGGGGCCGAGCGCGACGATCGAGCCGCCGAGCGCGAGCAGCACCGACGCCCAGTCGCCCTGGGGGTCGGAGTGGCACAGCGACCCGACGAGCGTGCCCCGGTTGCGCACGATCGGGTCGGCGATCAGGGGGGCGGCCGAGGCCATCAGGGGGTGGCGGCCCGGCAGGAGCGCCGAGCGCTCCAGCGAGACGTGGCGGCACAGCGCGCCGATGCGCAGCGTGCCGTCGGCGTCCTCTCGGTGGTGGTCGAGCCCGGGGATGTTGTTGATGTCCACGAGCAGTTCGGGTGCGGCGAAGCGCAGCTTGAGCAGGGGCACGAGGCTCTGACCGCCGGCGAGGATCTTGGCCTCGTCGCCGAACCGGGTGAGCAGCGCACGGGCCTCGTCGAGCGAGCGGGGCGCCTCGTACCGGAAGCGGGACGGATACATCGCTGGTCTCCCTCTACAGCCGCGGACGCGGACGTCGGTACGGCTCGCGCTCGGGTTCGGCCACCGCGACGGGCAGCACGTCCTCCTCGGGGTCCGGGCGCGGTTGCTGGTGCGGGGGCCACGGGCCGGCCACCGGCTGGCCGGCGATCTTCATGAACTCCGTCAGCTGCGGCCAGGCCCAGATCGTGGGGCTCCGGCCCTCCTTCGGCGCGTCCTCGATGAGCTCGAACATCCGCGGGTTGCCGGTGCTGTGACCGCTGGACTCGATCGCCATTCGTCCTCGCTCGCGTGGTCCTGTGTGATGAGGGGCACATGCTGCACCCGGTTGCGCCGGACCGCCTAACCGTCCTAAGTGAAGGCTTAAGTGCTCTTGTCCGGCTCCGCGAACGGGATCACCATGGCCGGACCCACCGGCGGGAGAGCGATGCAGGTCCCAGCTCACTTCGAGTACCAGCGCGCCACCAGCGTCGAGCACGCGATCGCGCTGCTGACCCGCCACGGACCGGAGACGCGCGTGGTCGCGGGCGGGCACAGCCTCATCCCGATGATGAAGCTGCGCCTGGCCCAGCCGGAGATGCTGATCGACATCAACGACCTGGGCGAGCTCGCCGGGATCACCGTGGCGCCGGGCGTGCTCCGGCTCGGCGCGATGGTGCGCCACGCCGACCTGCTCGGGTCCGCGCAGGTCGGAGCGCTGCTGCCGGTGCTGCACGACGCGGAGCGCGTGATCGCCGACCCCGTGGTGCGCAACCGCGGCACCATCGGGGGATCGGTGTGCCAGGCCGACCCGTCCGAGGACCTCGCGGGGGCCTTCTGCGCGCTGCGGGCGGTCGCCGTGATCCGGGGCGCCGACGGCGACCGGGCCGTCCCGATGCGGGAGTTCTTCACCGGTCCCTACGAGACGGTCGTCGGCCCGGCCGAGGTGCTGGTCGAGCTGCGGGTGCCGCTCTGGTCGGCGGGGAGCGCGTACCTGAAGGTGGACCGCCGCTCCGGCGACTGGGCCGTCGCCGCGGCCGCGGCCGCGGTGGCGACGGGGCCCGGTGGGGTGGTCACCGAGGTCGGGATCGGGCTCACGGCCGTCGGGCGGTTCCTGGCGGAGGAGGCCGAGGACTTCCTCCGCGGCCGCGCCGCCACCGAGGCGAACCTCGTCGAGGCGGGGCGGGTCGCGGCACAGCACTGCCGGCCGACCGCCGACCAGCGCGGACCCGTCGACTACAAGCGCCACCTCGCCGGCGAGCTCACCACCCGGGCGCTGCGCCTGGCCGTCGAGCGGGCGGCCTGACGTGGAGATCACCGTGGTCGTCAACGGCCGCGAGCACACCCGCGAGATCGAGCCCCGGCTGCTGCTGGTGCACCTGTTGCGCGACGAGCTCGGCCTCACCGGCACCCACTGGGGCTGCGACACCTCCAACTGCGGTGCGTGCGTGGTCTGGATGGACGACGTGCCCGTGAAGTCGTGCACGGTGCTCGCGGCCATGGCGTCCGGGAGGCGGGTGCGCACCGTCGAGGGACTGGAGGGGCCGTTCGGGCTCGACCAGGTGCAGCGGTCTTTCGCGCTGTGTCACGGCCTGCAGTGCGGGTTCTGCACACCGGCGATGCTGCTGACCTCGCGCTGGCTGCTCGACCACAACCCCGACCCGTCCGAGGGGGAGATCCGCTCCGCCCTCTCGGGCATCACGTGCCGGTGCACCGGGTACGAGAACATCGTCCGGGCCGTTCGGCACGCCGCGCGTTCCGAGGCCGGGTCATGAGTGCGCCTCCGGCGCCCGTGCGCGGAAATCAGTGCCCTGACCCTGATTTCCGCGCACGACCTGCCGGGGCCGAGAGCTCGACGCCCATGGGCCACGGGTCGATGCTCCGCAAGGAGGACGCGCGGTTCCTGCGCGGGCGCGGGCGCTTCGTCGACGACATCCAGCTGCCCGGCATGCTGCACGCCGCGGTGCTGCGCAGCCCCTACGCGCACGCCCGGATCGTCTCGGTCGACACGAGTGCGGCGGAGTCGCACCCGCTGGTGCGCGCCGTGATCACCGGCGAGATGCTCGCCGACCGCGGCCTGGCCTGGATGCCCACGCTCTCGCACGACGTGCAGGCCGTGCTGGCCACCGACAAGGTGCGCTACCAGGGACAGGAGGTGGCCTTCGTCGTCGCCGAGAACCGCTACGCCGCACGGGACGCGCTCGCCCTGATCGACGTCGAGTACGAGCCGCTCACCCCGGTCGTCGACGCGCAGCAGGCCCTCGCCCCGGACGCGCCGCTGGTGCGCGACGAGATCGACGGCCGCACCGACAACCACATCTTCGACTGGGAGGCCGGTGACGCCGCCGCCACCGACGCGGTGTTCGCCGCCGCCGCCCACGTCAGCGCCTGCGACCTGCTCTACCCGCGCGTGCACCCGGCGCCGCTGGAGACCTGCGGCATCGTCGCGAGCTCGGACGCGGTGAGCGGGAAGCTCACGGTGTACGCCACGGCCCAGGCCCCGCACGCGCACCGCGCCATGTACGCGTCGATCGCCGGGATCCCCGAGCAGAAGATCCAGATCATCGCGCCGGACATCGGCGGCGGGTTCGGCAACAAGGTCGGCATGTACCCGGCCTACCTCTGCGCGGTGGTGGCGTCGGTGATCACCGGCGCGCCGGTGAAGTGGACCGAGGACCGCTCCGAGAACCTCATGACCACCTCGTTCGCCCGCGACTACCACATGCGCGGCGAGATCGCGGCCACCGCGGACGGCACGATCCTGGGCCTGCGCGTGCGGGTGCTGGCCGACCACGGTGCGTTCAACGGCACCGCGCAGCCGTCGAAGTTCCCGGCGGGGTTCTTCCACACGTTCACCGGCTCCTACGACATCCCCGCGGCCCACTGCCGCGTCACGGGCGTCTACACGAACAAGGCACCCGGCGGCGTCGCGTACGCGTGCTCGTTCCGGATCACCGAGGCGTCGTACCTGGTGGAGCGCATGGTCGACGTGCTCGCCCACGACCTCGGGCTCGACCCCGCGGCCGTCCGGATGGGCAACCTGCTGCGCCCCGAACAGTTCCCGTACGTCTGCGCGACGGGCTGGGAGTACGACTCCGGTGACTACGCCCGAGCGCTGGAGCTGGCCCTGGAGATGGCGGGCTACGACGAGCTGCGCCGCGAACAGGTGGCGCAACGGCAGGCGTACGAGGAGACCGGGCGCGGCACCGTGATGGGCGTCGGCATCAGCTTCTTCACCGAGGCCGTCGGCGCCGGGCCGCGGAAGATGATGGACGTCTTCGGCTTCGGCATGGCCGACGGTGCCGACCTGCGCGTGCACCCGTCCGGTTCGGCGGTGCTCGCCGTGTCGTGCATGTCGCAGGGGCAGGGCCACGAGACGACGTTCGCGCAACTCGTCGCGGAGGAGCTCGGGATCTCGCCGGACGACGTCGAGGTCGTGCAGGGCGACACCGACCGCACCCCGTTCGGCCTGGGCACCTACGGGTCGCGGTCGACGCCGGTGTCGGGCGCGGCCACCGTGGTGGTGGCGCGCAAGGTGCGTGAGCGCGCCCGCATCGTCGCCGCCGCGATGCTCGAGGTGGCCCCCGCCGACCTGGAGTGGACGAAGGGCCGGTTCGACGTGCGCGGCGTGCCGGGTGTCGGGGTGACCATCGGCGAGATCGCGCGGGCCGCCCACTCCGACCTGGAGCTGCCCGAGGGCGTCGAGGGCCACCTGGACGCCTCCTGCGTCTACAACCCGCCCAACCTGACGTTCCCGTTCGGCGCGTACATCTGCGTCGTCGACGTGGACCCGGGCACCGGGCAGGTGAAGGTCCGCCGGTTCGTCGCGGTGGACGACTGCGGGGTGCGGATCAACCCGATGATCGTCGAGGGACAGATCCACGGCGGACTGGCCGACGGGATCGGGATGGCGCTGATGGAGCTGATCGCCTTCGACGGCGACGGCAACCACCTCGGCGCGTCGTTCATGGACTACCTGCTGCCGACGGCGGTGGAGTGCCCGTCCTGGGAGCTGGGGACGACGGTCACGCCGTCGCCCCACCATCCCATCGGGGCGAAGGGCGTGGGGGAGTCGGCGACCGTCGGGTCTCCGGCGGCGGTGGTGAACGCGGTGCTGGACGCGATCGGGGTGCGGCACGCCGACATGCCGCTCACCCCGGCGCAGGTGTGGCGGGCGGTGCAGGGCCGGCCGATGCGAACGGATCTGGCGGTGAGTGATGGGTGGTGAGTGATGGGTAGAGCCGATCTCCTGGAGCGTGTGAACGGGCTGCGCACCGGCCGTACGCCGTTCGTGCTGGCCACGGTGGTGCGGGCCGAGCGCCCGACGAGCGCCAAACCGGGCGACTGCGCGCTGGTGCTGGCCGACGGCACGATCGACGGCTTCGTCGGCGGCGTCTGCGCGGAGTCCACCGTGCGGCTGGAGAGCCTTCGGCTGCTGCGGTCCGGGGAGTCCGGGCTGCTGCGGATCACGCCGGCCGCCGACGACGGGCCCGCGCAGGAGGGCGTGCGCACCGTCGGCAACCCGTGCCTGTCCGGCGGCACCCTGGAGATCTTCCTGGAGGCGATGATCCCGCCGGTGCTGGTCTCGGTGTACGGCGAGGCGCCGGTGGCGCGGGCGCTGGTGAGGGTCGGGAACGCGCTGGACTGGGACGTGCGCTCCGGCGTCGACCCGGCCGCGCCGATCGCGGCCGACACGTCCGCCGTCGTCGTGGCGTCGCACGGCCGCGACGAGGCCACCGTCCTGCGGGCGGCGCTCGCCGCGGGCGTCGGCTACGTGGCGCTGGTGGCCAGCCGTCGCCGCTCGGCGGGGGTGCTCGAGGAGCTCACGGCGCTGGGGGTCGGCCCGGACGAACGGGCACGGATCCACGCGCCCGCCGGGCTCGACATCGGTGCCCGGACGGCCGCGGAGATCGCGCTGTCGGTGTTCGCCGACATCGTGGCGCACCGGCCGCGGGTGGACCTGCCCTCCGAGCCGGAGGGGACGATCGTGCACGCCGCCACCGACCCCGTCTGCGGGATGGACGTCGCGGTCACGCCGTCCAGCATCTCGGCCCGGCACGCCGAGGAGGTGGTCTACTTCTGCGGCACCGGCTGCCGGCAGGCCTTCCTCGACGACCCGGCGCGGTTCGCCCGCTGACCGCCGACCTCGCAGCCCGTATGTCGTCCTCGCAGCCCGCCGGCGCGCTGCGACGTGCTCGACGGGCTGCGACGTCGGGGCCGGCCCTACTGGCGGGTGCCGAACATCCCCGTGAACGTGCTGCGGAAGACCTGCTCGTCGCCGCGGTGCAGGGCGGCCCGCAGCCGCACGAGCCCCAGGCCCGGACGGCTCTTCGACAGCCGTGCCTCCAGGATCTCCATCGTGGCGCGCAGCTCGTCGCCCGCGAACACCGGCGCGGGCCAGGCGATGTCCTCCCCGCCGGGGGAGCCGAGCGAGGTGGCCTTGTTCAGCACCTCGTCGACGTAGAGGCGCATCCAGATGCCGGCGGTGAACCAGCCCGACGCGGCGAGGCCCTTGAACAGCGACTCGGCCGCGGCGGCCTCGTCGAGGTGGAAGGGCTGGGGATCGAAGCGGCGGGCGAACGCCACCATCTCGTCGCGGTCGACCACGGTGGTGCCGAGGTCGAACACGCGGCCGGGGGTGAGGTCCTCGAAGGCGAGCTCGGGCATGCCGGTGATCGTCGCACGGACCCGCTCAGCCGAGTGCGGCCAATCCGGCCTGTGCCACGTCCATGTCCTGGCTCCAGTGCCCGCCGCTGACGCCGATCGCGCCGACGCGCTCGCCGTCGACGACGATAGGGTAGCCGCCACCGAAGATCACCAACCGGGGGATGCCGGTCGGGGCACCCGCGGCCAGCGGCGCGTCCCCGGAGATGAAGTCGTGCCACTCGTGGGTGGGCATGCCGAACCCGTTGGCGGTGTAGGCCTTGTCCTGCGCCACCTGCGACGAGGGCAGCGGCGCCCCGTCCATCCGGGAGAACGCCTTGAGGTTGCCGCCGACGTCGAGGACCGCGATGCACATCGGCACCCCGATCCCGACGGCCCTGGCCTCGGCCGCCGCGATCATGCGGTGGGCGGCGTCGGTGCTGATGCTGGTGGCGGCCACGGTGTCGCTCATCGGGTGATCCTGCATCAACGGCCGACGAATCCCAACGCCTCCACGTGCAGCACCCCGTTGGACGAGACGCCGTCCCCGCCCGCGAACGTGTCGGCGCCGGTCAGGTCCGTCAGCCGCCCGCCCGCCTCGGTGAGGATCGGGACGAGCGCGGCGAGGTCCCACGGGTTCGCCGCCGCGTCCACCGCGATGTCGACGACGCCCTCGGCCACGAGGCAGTGCTGCCAGAAGTCGCCGAACGCGCGGGTCTCCCACACGGCGTCGACGAGGGCGAGGTAGCGGTCGAGGCGGCCCTGCTCCGCGAACGTGCGCAGGTCGGTGGTGGACAGGTACGCGTCACCGATCCCGCCGACCCCCGAGACCGCGATCGCCCGCGGCTCTCCGCCCGGCACGTCGGTGGTCCAGGCGCCCAGCCCTCGGGCGGCCCACCAGCGCCGGCCCAACGCGGGTGCGCTGGCGACGCCGACCACCGGCACCCCGCCGTCGGTGAGCGCGATCAGCGACGCCCACGCGGGCATGCCGCGCGAGAAGTTCTTGGTGCCGTCGATCGGGTCGAGCACCCAGCTGCGGCCGACGGTGGGCACCTCGCCGCCGCCCTCCTCGCCGAGCACGTCGTCGTCGGGGCGCTCGGCGGCGATCAGCGCGCGCAGGGCCTCCTCGGTGGCGAGGTCGGCGTCCGTGACGGGGGTGCGGTCGGGCTTGCGGGTGACACGCAGGTCCGCGGCCCGGAAGCGCGGGAGCGCGATCGCGTCGGCCGTGTCGGCCAGTCGCAGGGCGAGGTCGAGATCGGCGTTCATGTCCACGGTCTGTGAGCCTGCCAGGCGCCACCCTCTGATCGTCCGACGGGCATAAGGTGAGTCCGTGACCACCACAGTCCTGCTGGCGGAGGACGACAGCGCGATCGCCGAGCCCCTGTCGCGTGCCCTGCAGCGCGAGGGCTACGAGGTGGACGTCGCCTCCGACGGGCTCGCCGCGCTCGAGCGCGTCCGCCTCGGGCACATCGACCTGCTCGTGCTCGATCTCGGCCTGCCGGGCATGGACGGCCTCGAGGTCTGCCGCCGTGTTCGGCTCGACTTCCCCGACCTGCCGGTGCTCATGCTCACCGCCCGCACCGACGAGGTCGACTTCGTCGTCGGCCTGGACGCCGGGGCCGACGACTACGTCGGCAAACCCTTCCGGCTCGCCGAGCTGCTGGCGCGGGTCCGGGCCCTGCTGCGCCGGCTCACCCCGGAGGCGGTGGAGGTCGGCGGCGTCCGGATGGAGCTCTCGGGCCGGCGCGTGCTCGTCGACGGCGCCGAGGTGGGCCTGGCCAACAAGGAGTTCGAGCTGCTGCGGGTGCTGCTGCTGCGCGCCGGGCAGGTCGTCACCCGGGAGGAGATCCTGCGCGAGGTCTGGAACGACCCCGAGATGAAGACGTCCAAGACGCTCGACATGCACATGTCGTGGCTGCGCCGCAAGATCGGTGGCGAGCAGCGCATCGCGACGGTGCGCGGTGTCGGGTTCCGGTTCAACCATGACTAGTCGGTAATGCGCCGCCGCATCCTCCAGTCCACGCTGCTGGTCGTCACCATCACCGCGCTGGTGCTCGGCGGGCCGCTGGCGATCACCACCTGGCAGCTGGTCAAGGACCTCACCACCGCCGAGCTGACGGGCCGCCTCGAGGTGGTGGCCACGCGGCTGGGCAGCCCCGACGCGTCCATCGACGTGCCCGGTGTCGAGCTCGCGGTGCCGCCGGGGGGCCGGCTGCTGCTGCTGCGCGACGGGCAGCCCACCCAGGCGGTCGGCAGCACCTCCGTCGGTGAGGACCCGGTCTTCGCGTTCCTGCCGTTCGGCCCCGGAGGCGTCCTGCGGCTGGAGGAGCCGCGCTCGATCATGCGCACCCAGCAGCTGCAGGTGACGTTCATCGTGCTGCTGCTGGTGGTGCTGTCGGTGAGCACCGGTGCCGTGGTGGCCACGGTCACGGCACGGCGCCTGGCCGAACCGCTCTCCGACGTGGCCGACCGCGCCGCCCGGCTGGGCGCCGGCGACTTCCGGTCCGCCCCGGGGCGCCACGGCATCCCGGAGCTCGACCGCGTCTCCGACGTGCTCGACACCTCCGCCGCGGCGCTCGCCGACCTGGTGCAGCGCGAGCGGGAGCTCGTCGGCGACGTCTCCCACCAGCTGCGCAGCCGCCTCACCGCGCTGCAGTTGCGGCTCGACGAGCTGGCCACCCACCCCGACCCGAGCGCCCGGCGCGAGGCGATGGCCGCCCTGGAGCAGACCGAGAAGCTCACCGCCGTGCTCGACGAGCTGCTCGACGCGGCCCGGGCCGCCCGCGCGGCCGGGGCCGAGGTGGCGGACCTGCGCGAGGGGCTCACCGCCGTGGCCGAGGAGTGGCGGCCGGCGTTGAAGGCGGAGGGGCGCTCGCTCAAGCTCCGGGTCCCCGACGGGTTGCTCGCCCGCGTCACGCCCACCCGGATCCGTGAGGCCGTCGGCGCGCTCGTGGACAACGCGATCCAGCACGGCGGTGGCACCGTCACCCTCAGTGCCCGCTCCACCGAGACCAGCATCCTGGTGGAGGTGGCCGACTCCGGCGCCGGCGTGCCCGAGGAGCTGGTGCCGCACGTCTTCGACCGCGGCGTGTCGGTCGGCTCGTCCACGGGCCTGGGCCTGGCGCTGGCCCGGGCGCTGGTGGAGGCCGACGGCGGGCGCCTGGAGCTCTCCCGGGCCCGCCCGGCGATGTTCACGATCTTCCTGCCGGCCGCCCGCGCCGACGACGTCGTGTCGGCGCCCCGACCGGCGCGCACCAGCCCCCGCTGAACCGCGGGACCTGTCTCAGTCCTGGGCGGTGGGCACCTGGCGGCGGACGTCCTGGTCGGGGAAGACATACCTGCGGAAGGCCCACCAGCGGAACGCCATGCCCACCAGCGTGCCGATGATCTGGCCGCTGACGAAGTCGGCCACCTCCTGGCCGAATGGGCTGACGTTGGGGATCTGCAGGTCCAGCAGGTAGCGGGAGACGGCCAGCGGGGCCGTGTACACGGCCACGCCGATGCCGCTGATGACGAAGAACAGCATCGCCTCGTGGTGCGTCTCCCGGCCGCCGCGGGTGCGGAAGGACCACTCGCGGTTGAGGACGTAGGACACGATCGTGGCCACCAGCACTGCGATGATCTTGGCGGTCAGCGGCTTGGAGGAGAGCACCGTGGACTTCAGGACCAGGAACACCGTGGTGTCGATGACCCAGGTGGTGCCGCCGACCATTCCGAACTTGAGCAGCTCGCGGTGCTTGATCGCCAGCGCCCGGTAGGGCTCGGGGATCGCGGCGAGCGCGGATTCGACCATCGACACCTGTTCGATCGTGCCAGAGGCGGCGGGCTCGTGCCCTCACCGGGGCGCCATGTCTCCCTTACCCCGAGGGTAGGTTCCAGGTCCGTGGAGAACTCCCTTCCGGTCGTCGGCATGATCGGTGCCGGACAACTGGCCCGTATGACCCACCAGGCCGCCATCGCGCTGGGGCAGTCGCTGCGCGTGCTGGCCGTGGATCCCGGCGACCCCGCCGCCGTCGTGTGCTCCGACGTCCGGCCGGGCGGGGCCGACGACCTCGCGGCGCTGCGGGCGTTCTCCCGTGGCTGCTCGGCCGTCACGTTCGACCACGAGCAGGTGCCCCAGGAGAACCTGCGCGCGCTCGTCGCCGACGGCGTCACCGTCCGGCCCGGTCCGGACGCGCTGCTGCACGCCCAGGACAAGCTCGTCATGCGTCGCCGGCTCGACGCACTGGGGGCGGCGATCCCCCCGTTCGCCGAGATCCTGAGCCCCGACGACCTCACCGCGTTCGTCGCCGAGCACGGCCCGTCGGTCGTGAAGGCCGTGCGCGGCGGCTACGACGGGCGCGGCGTCTGGATGGACCCCACGCCCGCGGAGGTGGCCGAGCTGCTGGCCGCGGGCACCCCGCTCATGGTGGAGCAGCGGGTGGCGATGCGGCGCGAGCTGGCCGCGCTCGTGGCGCGGTCGCCGTTCGGGCAGGCGGCGGCGTGGCCGGTGGTGGAGACCGTGCAGGCCGACGGCCAGTGCGTGCAGGTGCTCGTCCCCGCCCCGGGCCTCGACCCCGACGTCGCGTCGGCGGCGCAGGAGCTCGCGCTGCGGATCGCCTCCGAGCTGGACGTGACCGGGCTGCTGGCGGTGGAGTTCTTCGAGAGCGCCCCGCGGAGCGCAGGCGGAGCGGGCATCGGCGCTGCCGGCCGGCTCGTCGTCAACGAGCTGGCCATGCGGCCCCACAACTCCGGGCACTGGACGATCGAGGGCTCCCGCACGTCGCAGTTCGAGCAGCACCTGCGCGCCGTGCTCGACTACCCGCTCGGCGCCACCACCCCCACCGCGCCCGCCGTGGTCATGGCGAACGTCCTCGGCGCGGCCGAGCCCGTCGCGATGAGCACCGACGAGCGCCTGCACCACCTGTTCGCCCGCTTCCCCGACGTCAAGGTGCACCTCTACGGCAAGACCGAACGCCCGGCACGCAAGGTCGGCCACGTGACGGCGCTGGGCGGCGACATGGAGCAGGTGCGGGCGAAGGCGGCCCTGGCGGCGGAGTGGCTGAGCAGGGCGGTGTGGGCGGACGGCTGGGACGCCCACGCGGGCGCCCCGACCCTTCCGACGAGCGGCACCCTCGTCGGATAGGTTCCGACGGGAGTGCCGCTCGTCCGCGGTGCCGTTCGAGAGGGAGAGGTTCCGTGGCAACCGTCGGTGTGATCATGGGGTCGGACTCCGACTGGCCCGTCATGTCGGCGGCCGTCGACGCGCTCTCCGAGTTCTCCGTCTCCTCCGAGGTGGGCGTCTACTCGGCGCACCGCACGCCGCAGCGGATGCTCGACTACGCCACCAGCGCCGTGGAGCGGGGGCTGCGGGTGATCATCGCCGGGGCGGGCGGGGCCGCCCACCTGCCGGGGATGGTCGCCGCGGCCACGCCGCTGCCGGTGATCGGGGTACCGGTGCCGCTGGCGCGGCTCGACGGGCTCGACTCCCTGCTGTCGATCGTGCAGATGCCCGCGGGCGTCCCGGTGGCGACCGTCGCGGTGGGGGGCGCCCGCAACGCCGGGCTCCTCGCGGTCCGGATCCTCGCCGCCGGTGATCCGGACCTGCTCGCGCGGATGACGGAGTTCCAGGCGGAGCTCGAACGGTCGGTGCTCGCGAAGGACGCCGCGCTCAGGGCCACCGTTCCGGACCAGTGACCACCCGGCCGTAACCCGGATGGCCTACAACCGATCGTGTGTCACGTCCCGAACAACGGGGTATGCGCACTTTCCCGCCGCTCGCGGTGGACGACGCCGACGTCGGTGTGCTGCGCAGCTGGATCCACGCCGACGCGCCCCAGACGGCCCGTCGGGCCCACATCGTCCTGCTCTCCGGCGCGGGTCTCGGCCCGAGTGCGGTGGCCGACGAGGTCGGGTGCTCGAAGCAGACGGTCATCACCTGGCGTGAGCGGTACCGGTCCCTCGGCCTCGCCGGCCTGCGTGACGCCCCGCGGTCGGGCCGCCCGGCCACCGTCGACCCGCTGGCCGTCGTCGCCCGCACCCTGGACCCGCCGGTGCCCGGTGTCGCCCGCTGGTCGACCCGCACGCTGGCCGCGGAGCTCGGCATCAGCAACGTCGCGGTCGCGAACATCTGGCGCGCCTGGGGAATCAGCCCGGCCCCGGGCGGGCGGGTGCAGCTGGCCACCGAGCCGGCCGTCGAACGCGCCGTCACCATGGTGCGGGGCCTGTACCTCGGCGGCCGGACGCGCGTCCTCGCCGTGCAGCTCGACGACCGCACGCCCGTGCCGTCGAGCAGGCGGGTCGGGGCCTCGGGGCACCTGACGGGGATCGACGTGCGACCGCACGCCGACGAGGTGCCCGCCTTCCTGGGCCGGCTCGACCCCCGTCCGCCGCTCGCGCTGCTGGTGGACGGGGTGCCGGACGAGGTGGGTCGCTGGGCCGCCGGCCGGCGCGGCGTGACGGTGCACGCCGTCCCGGCCGTCGTCACGTGGTCGCGGATCGCACGTTCGGCCTGCCTCGCCGCCGCCGGGAACCCGTGCGGCGAGGCGTCCGTGGCCGCGGTGCGGACCGCGCTGGACGGCCACCGCGGGGACGGCCCGTTCGCGTGGGCGGGGGCCCGCCCGGAGGCCGCGGAAATTCACGTGGCGGGGTGTGCGTGATCGGTCGTAGGGTGGCCGTACACGTGAGAGGAGGTGGTCCAGCGTTGATTGTCAACCGGACTCGTGAGGTGGCTGTCCGCTAGCACCACAGGATTCTTCCGACCGTTGTGGAGCCGGTGTGGTGCCGGCAAATCCTCGACAGTCACCCGTGATCCCCGGGCCCGAGCCCGTCCAGCTCGGTTCGCTCACCCGATGGTGAGGCCCGGGGATCACGCACGTCGGGGGTGCTGCGGCGTTCCTGCCTGGGGAACGTCACATCCGGCCGTCCCCGAGCGACGTAGGCCGTGCGCAGTCGGGCGCGCGCTACCTGGAGGGCCTGCAGTGGACGAATCCCGACCCGATCCCACGCGAATCGAGTCGGCCGCCGATCTCGCGAGGGAGCTGACGCTCCTGCGCGAACGTGCCGGGCTCACCGTCCGCGAGGTCCAGCGGCGCTCCGGCATCGTGCACAGCACGCTCGGTGGCTACTTCAGCGGTCGGCACCGCCCCCCGCTCGACCGCCTGGAGCTGGTGCTCGCGGCGTGCGGCGTCGTCGACCCCGACGAGCTCGCCGCCTGGCGCGACGCCCTGCTGCGGGTGCGGCGCGCCCCGCACCGCAGGCCGCCGGTCGACGGCGCGCCCTACCGCGGGCTCGAGCCCTTCCGGCGCATCGACGCGGGCTTGTTCTTCGGGCGCTCGCGGCTCACCGCCGACATCGTCGCCCGGATCGGCTCGGACGGGCCGCTGATGGTGGTCGGGTCGTCCGGGGTGGGGAAGTCGTCGCTGCTGCGTGCCGGGGTCGTGCCGGCGCTGGAGGCACGCCCGCGGACCCGGGCGGTGGTGCTGACGCCGGGCCGCCGCCCGTCGGAGGTGGTGCTGCCGGAGCCCGTCGAGGCCCTCCGCACGGTGCTGATCGTGGACCAGTTCGAGGAGATCTTCGCCGACGACATCCTGCGCGCCGAGCGGGCGGCGTTCGTCACGACGCTGCTCGACGCCCCGTTCGACCTCGTGATCGGACTGCGCGCCGACTTCTACGCGCAAGTCGTCAGCCACCTGTCGCTCGCCGCGGCGCTACAGCGCAACCAGGTGATCGTCGGGGGCATGGGCGCCGACGAGCTGCGCGAGATCGTGCTGACCCCGGCCGCCCGCGCCGGGGTCGAGATCGAGGACGGGCTGGTCGAGCTGCTCCTCGACGACGTCGACCGGCGCGGCGAGGGGGGAGCCGGTCCGCTCCCGCTGCTGTCGCACGCCCTGCTGGCCACGTGGCGGCGCGGCGGGGGCATCCGGATGACCATGGCCGACTACCGCGCCACCGGCGGGATCGGTGGAGCCGTCGCCGCCACGGCCGAGGACGCCATGGCCGAGCTGGGGCCCGAGCGGGCGGAGGCGGTGCGCGCGCTGTTCCTGCGGCTCGTCCACGTCACGCCGGACGCACTGGTCACCCGCAGGCAGGTGGACCGCGACGAGCTGCCAGCGGCCGCGGCCGAGCCGCTCGACGAGTTCGTGCGCCGCCGGCTCGTGGTCGTCGGTTCGGGGACGGTGGAGCTCGCCCACGAGGCCCTGCTCGTGGCGTGGCCGCGGCTGCGCGACTGGATCGACACCGACCGGGTCGGCATCGTCGCCCGGCGCCAGCTCGCCGAGGCGGCGAGGGAGTGGCGCGACCAGGGTGAGGACCCCGATGCACTGCTGCGGGGCGCGAGGCTCGTCGCCGCGGCGGAGCGGGGGGACTCCCCGGGGTCGGAGCTCAACGACCTCGAGACCCGCTTCCTGGAGGCCAGCCACGTCCAGGACCGGGCCCGGGCCACGTTCCGGCGCCGCCAGGCGCGGCGGCTGCGGCGGCTGGTGGCCGGGCTCGCCGCGTTGCTGCTGGTGACGGTGGTGCTGGGCGTCTACAGCGTCGCGCAGGGCGTGGCCATCGGACGGGAACGCGACGTCGCGGTGTCACGGCAGGTCGCCGTCCGCTCCGACGCGCTGCGCAGCCGGGACCCGGCGCTGGCCGCCCAGCTCGCCGTGGCCGCCTACCGCGTCGCGCCCACCCCGGAGGCCCGGTCGAGCCTGCTCAACGCCACCGGTGTCGCCGTCCCGGCCCGGATGCCCGGTCCGGCCGCGGTGACGGAGTCGGTGGAGCTGGACCGGACCCGCAAGCTGCTCGTGTCGACGTCCGGCTCCGCGCCGACCGTGCAGATCTGGGACGTGCACGACCGCGGTCGCCCGGTGCGGGTCGCCGACACCCCACCCGCGAGGGGTCCCCTGCAGACCGTGGCCGTCAGCCCCGACGGGCGGACGCTCGTGGCGGGCGGCTCGAAGGGCGACGTCGTGCTCGTCGACCTCGCGGACCCGGTCCACCCGGCGCCGCCGGTGTCGCTCGCCACCGGTGGCGGTGACGTGCTGGCCACGGCGTTCACGCCCGACGGCGCGACCGTGCTGGCCGGCACGGCGGACGCCGGCGTCCGCCGGTGGTCGCTGAACGGCGGTCGGCCGACCGAGCTGCCCGCGTTGGTGGGCCCGGCGTCACCGGCGCAGGCCGTGGCCGCGGGCGGGGGGCTGGTGGCCGCGGGGTTCGCCGACGGGACGGTCGGCCTGTGGGGCCCCGCGGGGGCGCTCCCGTCGCTCGTGGTGCCCGGCGGCGGCAAGATCTACGCCGTCGCGTTCAGCCCCGACGGGCGCACGCTCGCCGCGGGCAGCGCCGACCACACCGTGCACCTGTGGGACGTCACGGACCCCGGGGCGCCCGTGGCCGCGGCCCCGCTCACCGGCGCGACGAACTGGGTCAACGCCGTGGCGTTCGGCCCCGACGGGCGCACGCTCGCCGCCGGCAGCTCCGACGGCGACGCCCGCATCTACGACCTGGCCACGCACCGGACGGTCGCCACGCTCCCGCACCCCGGGCCCGTCACGGCCGCCGCGTTCCTCGACGTCGACACGCTCGCCACCGGCGAGGCCGACGGCGTGGCGCACCTGTGGCCGGTGCGCACGCCCGTCGTCAGCACGTTCGACGACGCCGTGTTCGCCGTGGGGTTCGACGCCCTCGGGGACCGGCTCGTCGTGGGCCCGGGCTCGAAGGACGGCACGGCGGGCCTGCTCGACGTCACGGCGGACGGGCCCCGGGAGCTGGGCACGCGGGTGCGCGACCCGGCCTTCTCCGGCTCCGCGGCGCTCACCCCCGACGGGCGCACCCTCGCCGTCGGGCGCTCGGACGGCACGGTGGGGCTCTGGGACGTCGGCGACCCCGCTCGGCCCGTCGCCCTGCCGCCCCCGCCCGGCGGGGCGACCGCGCTCGTCGAGCAGCTCGCGATCAGCGCCGACGGCCGGATGCTGGCGGCGTCCGGCGACGACGACGCGGTGCGGGTGTGGGACATCTCCACCCCCTCCGCGGCGCGCCCGGTCGCCACCCTGACCGGGGCGGGGAGCTACGTGCTGGCGTCGGCGTTCAGCCCGGACGGTCGCTACCTGGCCGCGGCCAGCGCCGACACGAAGACCTACCTCTGGGACCTGCGCGCGTCCCCGCCGAAGGTCGTGGCCACGCTGGAGGGGCCGTCGAGCTACGCGTACTCGCCGGCGTTCTCGCCGGACGGGCGGACGCTCGCCGTCGGCAGCGCGGACAAGTCGGTGCGCCTCTACGACATCACCGACCCGGCGCGCGCGAGACAGCTGGGAGAGCCGCTCACCGGGCCGTCCAACTACGTCTACTCGGTCGCCTTCTCTCCCGACGGGCGGTCGCTGGCCGCGGCCAGCACTGACGGGACGGTGTGGCTGTGGGACGTGACGCGCCGACTTTCGCCGCAGGTCACCGCGACGCTGACCGGGCCCACGGCGGCGGTCTTCTCGGTGGCCTGGAGCCCGGACGGCACCCGGCTGGCCGCGGGGAGCGCGGACAAGACGGTGCGGCTGTGGTCGGCCGACCCGCAACAGGCGTCGACCGCACTGTGCGCCGGGGCCGGGGCGTCGCTCACGCGAGAGGAATGGGCGCGCTACGTTCCCGACCTGCCGTACTCCGCCCCCTGTTAGGCGGTGCCCTCGAGCCGCTCCACCGCCGCTTCCAGGCGTTGGGTGACGAGCGCGAGGGTGGTGTCGGGCTCGACGGGCAGCATGTCGGCCACCCGGCGGAAGCGGGCGCGGCAGGCGTCGATGCCGTCGGCCGGGGCGCCGTCGGCGAGCCAGGCGCGCAGGGCGAGGTTGTGCGCGGCCACCACCGCGGCGCCGACGACGGCGGCGCGCAGCTCCCCGTCCCCGTCGGTGAACCGCTCGCGCAGGTGGCGGATGAACAGCCGCCGGTAGTGGTCGACGCTGGCCGACTCGCGGTCGCGCAGCGCGGGCACCTCGTGGGTGAGCCGGAACCGCTCCACCGACAGCCGGGGGTCGTCGGTGTAGAGGTCGAACACGGTCTCGCCCGCGCGGAGCACCAGGCTCCCGGTGGGCTCGCCCGGCCCCGCGCCGTCGAACACCTCGGCCACCCGGGCGAGCCCCGTCTCGTGGTCGGGCGAGATCGCGTCCTCCTTGCTCCGGAAGTAGCGGAAGAACGTGCGCCGCCCGACGCCGGCGGCGGCCGCGATGTCGTCGACGGTGGTGTCGTCGTAGCCCTTGCTGTGGAACAGCTCGACGGCGGCGGCCACGAGGTCGCGACGGACCTCCGCGCGTCCCTCCACGGATCGGCCCCGCCGCGTTCCTGGCATGGCACGGAGGGTAGCAGCGGGCTTGCTGAATGGCACGCAGTGCCGTTAGAGTGGAGACCATGGATCCTGACTTCGACACCTATCAGCTCAGCGACGAGCACGAGGCGCTGCGCGACGCCGTGCGCACCCTCGCGGAGAAGGAGATCGCGCCGTACGCGGCCGATGTCGACGAGCAGGGCCGCTATCCCATCGAGGCGCAGCAGGCGCTGGAGAAGGCCGGCTTCGGGGCGATCATCATCCCCGAGGAGTACGGCGGCCAGGGGGCCGACGAGCTCGCCGGCTGCATCGTCATCGAGGAGGTGGCGCGCGTCTGCGCGTCGTCGTCGCTGATCCCGGCCGTCAACGGCCTGGGCATGACCCCGATCCTGCTCTCGGCCTCCCACGAGCTGAAGCAGCAGGTGCTGCCGTCCATCGCCGCGGGCGAGGCGATGATCAGCTACGCGCTGAGCGAGCGCGAGGCGGGCTCCGACGCCGCGTCGATGAAGACCCGCGCGAAGCGCGAGGGCGACACCTGGGTGCTCAACGGCACCAAGTGCTGGATCACCAACGCCGGCGTCTCCAGCTGGTACACGGTCATGGCCGTCACCGACCCGGAGAAGGGGGCCAACGGCATCTCCGCGTTCGTCGTGCACAAGGACGACCCCGGCTTCGAGGTGGGCCCGAAGGAGCGCAAGCTCGGCATCAACGGCTCGCCCACCCGCGAGATCTACTTCCAGAACTGCGAGATCCCGGCCGACCGGATCATCGGCGCCGAGGGCACCGGCTTCAAGACCGCGCTCGCCACGCTCGACCACACGCGCCCCACCATCGGCGCGCAGGCCGTCGGTATCGCGCAGGGTGCGCTGGACATCGCGGTGTCCTACATGAAGGAGCGCAAGCAGTTCGGCAAGCACATCGCCGAGTTCCAGGGCCTGCAGTTCATGGTGGCCGACATGGCGATGAAGGTGGAGGCGGCGCGTCAGCTCGTGTACGTGGCCACCGCCCGCGCCGAGCGCGGCGAGAAGGGCCTCGGCTTCATCTCCAGCGCGGCGAAGTGCTTCGCCTCCGACACGGCCATGCAGGTCACCACGGACGCCGTGCAGCTGCTCGGCGGCGCGGGTTACACCAAGGACTTCCCGGTGGAGCGCATGATGCGCGACGCGAAGATCACGCAGATCTACGAGGGCACCAACCAGGTGCAGCGCATGGTGATGGCGCGCTCGCTCCTGCGCTGACCGTCAGGTGGGGGGCCGGAGCGACGCGTCCAGCCGGCGCATGAGCTCCCCCACCCGCCCGCCCCCGGGCGGGGCGGCTGGGTAGCGCCTCAGGACCTCCGGCACGACGGGACCGGCGAGATCCCGTGCCCGCGCGATGTGGGCCTCTCCCTCGTCGGGATCGGCCAGTTCGAGGGCCCGCGCGGCGTGGGCGGCCGCTCCGAGGATGTGCCGCACCTGCGTCGCGTCCGCCAGCGGGTGCAGGAACGCCGCCCCGGCCGCGTGGCCGGCGGCGCGGGCGGCCTCGCTCGCGGCGGCCTGTCCCGCGTCCCGGGCCTCCTGCGCCGACCGGTGGGCCGCCCACGCGGTGTCGCGGAGCGCCCTGACCCGCTCGCCGCCCTCCGCGAACGCCCGGGCGGCCTCGACCGCGGCGTGCGGCCGCCCGTCGTCGGGCCGGTCCCGCCCGACGATGGGCAGCGCCGGCTGGGCACAGGCCACCGCGAACGCCGCCACCTCGCGCAGCTCGGAGAGGCTGAGCGGGAGCACTATCCGAGCCGCGTGGTGGTCCGCTCCGACTCCGCCTTCCGGTCGAGGCGGGCGGGGTCGGCGTTGCGCACCTGCACCAGGCTCGCCCCGGCCGCCAGCACCGCGAGCAGGCCGTCGGTGAGGCCGCTGTCGGACCAGTCCAGGGTGGACAGCACCCGGCTCCCGGCCGCGAGGCCCAGCTCGCCCGCCCGTGCGCGGGCGGCGGCGAGCACCTCGTCCACCGACGCCCCGGCCCACGCGGGGGCGTCGCCGGGCACGGGCGCCCACGGGACGAAGTCGTCGCCGTGCAGCCGCACCTCGGTGGCGAAGTCCACGACGCCGGCGGGCAGGCCGGAGAGCCCCTTGCCGAACGCGTCGAGCGAGAGCGCCACCACGCCGTTCGCCGGATCGGCCGCCAGCGCCAGGTCGACGCGGTCGGCGTCGCAGAGCACGAGGTCGGCGCCGTCCGGATCGGCGACCACCTCGCCCCCGCACCACCACACCGCCAGCAGCACGGCCGCGGTCTGCCAGTGCGCGGGCAGCACCACGGCCACCCGCGTGCCCGGCTCGACGTCGCACTCGTCGCGCAACAGGTTGGCGGCCTTGGCCGCCCAGTTCGCGGTGGTGACACCGGAGAGCTCGATCCGCTCGCCCGTCGCGTCGTCGTAGAAGGTGATGAGCGGCTGGGCGGCCGAAGGGCCGGAACGGAACGGGTCGAGCAGCGCGGCGGTGAGGGTCACCCGGCTACCTTCACACGCCTCAGTCGATGCACGGCACCCCGGCCGCCGTGATCGGGCCACCGGCCGGGGGAGCGGCGGCGGTCGTCGTGGCCGGGGCACCGGGCGTCGCGGTGGGCGGGATGACGGACGGGTCGAAGTCCGACCCGATGACGACGGTGAGGTGGCCGGGGACGACGTCGCCGTCGCTGTGGGTGGCGATGCCGCCGAGCTGGGCGGCCACGGCGCTCGCGGCGGCACCGTCGGAGCCCGTGTAGCGCACCACGGACTCGTCCGAGGCGGGCTCGTTGTCGACGGTGCCGCGGCCGAACCCGAGCGTGCTCAGGTGTTTGGCAACCGACGTGGCCAGCCCCGACGCCGACGAGGCGTTGCGGACGTCGATCACGTAGCGCGACGCGATCACGTCGTCGGGCAGGCCCGCGGGCACCGTCTTCGCCACGGGCTTGGCCGCCGCGGCCTGGGCGGCGGCCGCCTGGGCGTCGATCCGCCGCTGCACGAAGTCGTGCACGTCGAAGCGGTCGACGAGCACGACGTCGCCACGGCTGTTGGTCTCGCCGCCCTTCGTCGGGATCGTGAGGAACTGCAGGTTGCCGCCGGCGATGTTGGAGGCCTGCTGGGCGAAGGCGAGCAGGTCCCAGCCCGAGTCGATCACCAGCGACTGCTGGGCCACCCCGACCAGCGCGGGGATGCTGCCCGGACCGCCCGCGAGGACCTTGTGGGCCACCGCGGCGAGGAACACCTGCTGGCGGCGGACCCGCGACAGGTCGCCCTGCGGCAGCCCGTGCCGCTGCCGGACGAACGCCAGCGCGTCCGCGCCGGAGATCGTCTGCGGGCCCGCGGGCAGGTCCGCCCCCGAGAGCGGATCGTTCACGGCCGCCTTGAGGCACACGTCGACGCCGCCGATGGCCTTGGTGAGGTTGTAGAAACCGAGGAGGTTGATCTCGGCGTAGTGGTTGATCGTCAGCCCGGTCAGACCCTCGACCGCGCCGATCAGCGCCTGGCGTCCCCGCTGCGACGACTCGGCCTCGATGCGGGCGCGGTCGGTGACGCCGTCGGCCACCATCTGCTGCTGCGCGAGCGCCTTCATCGCCGGGTAGGCGGCGTTGATCTTGTCGGTGCGGTAGCCGGGGATGTCGACGTAGGAGTCGCGCGGGATCGAGAACGCGACGGCGGCGCCGCCTCCGTCGGGCACGTGCAGCACGATGATCGTGTCGGAGTTGAGGACGCCGGTGTCGGGCCCGCTGTGCAGAGCGTCGGTGATCTCCTTGGGCAGTGGGTTGCCCTGGGCGTCGGTGCGGCTGTCGACGCCGACGAGCAGGATGTTCTGCGGGCCGTCCGAGCCGCCGCCGGTGATCACGTCGGTGGTGGTGATGCCGCCGGTCACGCCGCGGTAGAGCCCCCACGCGATGCCCGTCAGGGCGAGCACCAGCACCGAGAGCACGGCGGTGGCGATGCGCAGCCGGCGTCCGCGGTTCCGCGGGGGCGGTGGAGGGGACGGCCGCACCGGGGCACGACCGGTCGTTCCTGCGCTCACGATCCACCTCCGCCCGACTCGGTACCGGCCCCTAGGGTGCAGCATCGGGGGCGGCCGTCACAGGCTGTTGACGGGCGTGTCGCGGGTGAGCCTGATCGCCGACGACGCGACCACCCGGCGTGATGAGGAGAAGGGGACGACGTGACCGAGAAGCTCTCGCTGCTGTTGCCGGTGTGGGCCGGTGACCGGGCGGACTTCCTCAGCGAGGCGTTCCGCTCCACCGTCCAGGACCAGACGCGCCGCCCCGACCACGTGGTGATCGTGCGTGACGGCCCGGTGGCGGCCGAGCTCACCGCCCGGATCGCGGAGCTCGTGACGTCCAGCCCCGTCCCCGTGGACGTCGTGGAGCTCGAGCGCAACGTCGGCCTCGGCCCCGCCCTGGACGCCGGGCTCGAGGCCTGTCGTCACGACGTCGTCGCGCGGATGGACGCCGACGACATCTCCGTGCCGCACCGGTTCGCCGTGCAGATGCCGATCATCGAGGCGGGATGCGACCTGGTCGGATCGGGCCTCATCGAGTTCGGCACGCACGCCGACGACGTCGTGGGCACCCGCACGCCGCCCACCGACCCGGCCGACATCCTCGCCCGCTCGCGCTTCGCCGACCCGTTCAACCATCCGACGGTGGTCTACCGCCGCGACCTCGTCCGGTCGGTCGGCGGCTACACCGACTTCGCGCTCATGGAGGACTACCTCCTCTGGGCGAAGATGATCGTCGCGGGGGCCCGGGTGGCCAACGTCGCCGAGCCGCTGGTGCGTTACCGGGTGGGCGCGGGGGCCTACGCGCGCCGCGGCGGCCGGGCCCAGCTGAAGGCCGAGCTGTCGATCCAGTGGCGCTTCCGCAGGCTCGGGTTCACCACGCCGGCGCAGTTCGTCCGCAACGTCACGGTGCGGGGCGGATACCGGTTGGTGCCCGAGGCGCTCCGCCGAATGGCCTACAGAAAGGTCATCGCCACCTACCGAAAGTGACGAGCGGGGGCCGGGATGGAAGCATCCCCACGATGGTGGACGATCCCGAACCCCTCTCCACCGAGGGGCGCGCCCTGCTCGACGCCGCCCGCCCCTACGACGCCGTGGACATCCTGCGCAGCGGGGTCGCCGCCGGGGAGCCCTCGGCGCCCGACCTGCTGGTGCGGGCCTACCTCGACAGCGGCAACTGGCAGGCCGCGGCGGAATGGCTCGCGCCGCTCGTCGAGCAGGGGCACGTCCGGTTCGCCGGGCGGCTCGGGGTGGCGCTGGCCGCGATCGGCGACGACGAGCGCGCCGAGGAGGCCCTGCGGCTCGCCATCCGCCACGGCGAGGTCGCCGCGGCCAACGACCTGGCGATCCTGCTCCGTGACGGCGACCGCTTCGGTGAGGCCGTCCAGGTGCTGGTGCGGGCGGCCGACGACGGCGACCAGCAGGCCGCGTCGAACCTCGTGGCGCTCCACCTGGAGAACGGCGACCTCCCTGCGGCCGTGACGGCGGCGGAGCGCTACGCCGACGCGTCGCGCCCGGACACGATCGTCGCGCTCGCGGACGTCCGCAGCCTGCAGGGACTCCTCGACGAGGCCGAGGCGCTCTACCGGGGCGCCGGGCCCGCCCTGCGCGCCCACACCGCCTACGGGCAGTTCCTCCGGGACGCCCGGGCCGACCCGGTCGCGGCCGAGCGGGAGTTCCGGGAGGCGGAGCGGCACAACGAGCCGGGCTGGGCCGCCACCTTCGGCCGCTTCCTCGTCGAGGAGGGCCGGCCCGACGAGGCCCGCGGCTACCTGCAGACCGCCGTCGGCTGGGGGGACCGGGACGCCGCCGACCTGCTGGCCGAGATCGACGGCGACAACCCCGCCGACGACTGAGCACTAGGGTGGCGCGCGATGAACCCGGTCCGGTGGTACGGAGACGCGCTCGCCCTCGTGACGGTGAGGCGCCCGAACGCGGCCCCGTCCCCGGCGTCGCTGCCGGCGGCCACGGCGCGGCCGGTCCGGGTGGTGCACGTCGACACCGGGGGCGCCCCTCCGGTGCCCGGGGCCACGACGCTGCGCCTCCCGGAGGACATCGGGCGGCCGGCCGCGATCAACCGGGCCGTCGCCGCACTGGACGTCGGGGTCGGCTGGGTGGCGCTGGCCGACCCGCAGGTCGTGTGGGGTGCAGGGGCGCTGGACGAGCTGCTCGCGGCGGCGGCCCGTCATCCCCGCGCGGCGCTGCTGGGACCGGCCGTGGGCGAGGGGCCCGTCGAGTGGATCAGCACCGCCTGCGTGCTGCTGCGGCGAGTGGCATGGGATTCCGTCGACGGGTTCGACGCCCGCCATCTCGATCGCGGCACCGACCCCGAACCGGCCGATCTGGACCTGTGCCACCGGCTCGGCCGCGCCGGGTGGCTGTGTGTCGGCGTCCCCACCGCCGGGGTGGCGGTGATCGCCACGCCCGCGACGGGCATGCTGGAACCCCACGACCGTGGCCTGCGGCGGCACGTGATGCCGACCCGACGCGACTGACCCGACGAACGGACGAGGGAGAGCCTGTGCTGCACGACGTCGAGGCCGTGGTGCTGGTGGGTGGGAAAGGCACGAGGCTGCGGCCGCTCACGCTCTCGGCCCCCAAACCCATGCTGCCCACCGCGGGGGTGCCGTTCCTGGCGCACCTGCTCTCCCGCATCCGGGCCGCGGGCGTCCGCCGCGTCGTGCTCGGCACGTCGTACCTCGCGGAGACGTTCTCGGAGGCGTTCGGCGACGGGGCCGAGCTGGGCCTGGAGCTCGTCTACGTCGTCGAGGACCAGCCGATGGGCACCGGCGGCGGCATCCGCAACGTCGCGAAGCACCTCACCACCGAGCACGTGCTCGTGTTCAACGGCGACGTGCTGTGCGGCACCGACCTGAACGCCGTCGTCGACACCCACCGGCGCACCGACGCCGACGTCACGCTGCACCTCGTGCGCGTCCAGGACCCCCGCGCGTACGGCTGCGTGCCCACCGACGCCGACGGCCAGGTCCTGCAGTTCCTGGAGAAGACCGAGGACCCGCCCACCGACCAGATCAACGCCGGCTGCTACGTCTTCCGCCGCTCGGTGATCGACTCGATCCCGGAGGGGCGCCCCGTGTCGGTGGAGCGGGAGACCTTCCCGGGTCTGCTGGCCGCGGGGTCGCGCGTCTCGGGGCACGTCGACAACGCCTACTGGCGCGACATGGGCACGCCCGCCGACCTCATCCACGGCTCGGCCGACCTCGTGCGCGGCGTCGCCCCGTCGTCGGCGCTGCCGGGGCCGCCCGGAGAGTCCCTGGTGCTCGGGGGCGCGAAGATCGCCGACGGTGCGCTGGTGTTCGGTGGCACCGCCGTCGGGCGCGGGGTCGTCATCGGCGCCGGGGCGCGCGTGGAGGGCTCGATGCTGTTCGACGGCGCGGTCGTCGGCGAGGGCGCCGTGGTCGAGCACTCGGTGATCGGCGCGGGTGCGCGGGTCGACGAGGGCGCGCGCGTGGACGAGACGGTGGTGGGCGACCGCGCGGTGGTCGGGGCCCACTGCGAGCTGCGCCGCGGCATGCGGATCTGGCCGGACGTGGTCCTGCCCCCGCACGGGGTGCGCTTCTCGCCGGATGTCTGACGAGCCGCGCTGCACGCCCGTGCGCGGAAATCAGGGCCAGGACCCCGATATCCGCGCACGAGCGGCGGAGCCGCAGGTCCGGGAGTGGAGGCCGGGCTACCGGCTGGACCTCGCGAGCGTCCTCGCCCCGCTGCGGCGGGGGCGTGGTGATCCGACCTGGGTCTCCGCGGGCGACGGGGCGGCGATCTGGCGCACCGGCACCACCCCCGACGGCCACGCGTCGCTGCGCCTGCGCCGCCGCACCGACGGCACCGTCGTCGCCCAGGCGTGGGGGCCGGGGGCGGCGTGGTCGCTCGACGGCCTGCCCGCCCTGCTCGGCGCCGACGACCGCCCCGAGGAGTTCGTGGCCCACCACCCGCTCGTCGCCGACGCCCACCGGCGGATGCCCGGCCTGCGGTTCGGCAGCACGCGGCGGGTCTGGGACCAGCTGATGCCCGCGGTGCTGGAGCAGAAGGTCACCGGCACCGAGGCCCGCCGGTCGTGGCGGGAGCTCTGCTACCGCTTCGGGGACCGCGCTCCGGGTCCCGCCCCGGAGGGCATGCGCATGCCGCCCACCCCCGCGCAGATCCGGGCGGTGCCCGACTGGGAGTGGCACCGCGCCGGCGTCGACAACGCCCGGCGCCGCGCGATCATCGCGTGCGCCGCCGTCGCGCACCGCCTGGAGAAGGCCGCCGAGCTGGGCGGGTCCGAGGGTCGTGAGCTGCTGCGGAAGGTCCCGGGCATCGGGGTGTGGACCGCCGCCGAGGTGGCCCAGCGCGCCTGGGGCGACGCCGACGCCGTCAGCTTCGGCGACTTCCACATCCCGACGGTGGTCGGCTGGGCGCTGCTCGGCCACCCGATCGACGACGCCGAGATGATGGAGCTGCTGGCCCCGTACAAGCCGCAGCGGCAGCGGGCGGTGCGCTACGTGGAGTCGTCGGGCTTCCGCCGCCCCCGCTTCGGGCCGAGGTTCAGCCCGCGCGACTACCGCGCCATGTGATCCGGACCGACCTCGCAGCCCGTCGAGCGCCTCGCAGCCCGCCGGCGTGCTGCGACGTGACACCACGTGCTGCGAGGTTCCTGTCCACCTCGGCGGTTCGGGGGCCGAGGGCGAGCCGGTGGAGGGCCGGGGCATCGACCTGCTGATGGCCGCCTGCGGCCGACGCGCCGTGCCGCCGCGGCTGCGCGGCCCGGGCGCGCCGACGTTCACGGCCCGGACGTAGGCTGGTCCGAGTGAGGATCACCGTGCTGGTAGGGGGCGTCGGCGGCGCCCGGTTCCTGGTCGGTCTGAAGGCGTTGCTGGGCCCGGATGACGGGAACGGGGACCATCAGATCACCGCCGTCGTCAACGTCGGCGACGACATCTGGTTGCACGGGCTGCGCATCTGCCCCGATCTCGACACGTGCATGTACACCCTCGGCGGCGGCATCGACCCCGAGCGCGGCTGGGGCCACGCGGGCGAGACGTGGGCGGTGCGCGACGAGCTCGCGGCCTACGGCGCCGACCCCGACTGGTTCGGCCTCGGCGACAAGGACACCGCCACCCACCTCGTCCGCTCGCGGATGCTGCGCGCCGGCTACCCGCTCTCCGACGTCACGGCGGCGCTGTGTCACCGCTGGCAGCCCGGCGTCACGCTGCTGCCCGCCACCGACGACCGCGTCGAGACCCACGTGGTCGTCGACGACCCGAGCAACGGCCCGAAGGCGCAGAAGGCCATCCACTTCCAGGAGTGGTGGATCCGGCACAAGGGCGAGCTGCCCGCGCACCGCTTCGCGTCCATCGGCGCCGAGGAGGCCCACATCCTCCCGGCCGCGCGCGAGGCGATCGAGACCGCCGACGCCGTGCTGCTCGCGCCGTCCAACCCGGTGGTGAGCATCGGGGCGCTGCTGGAGGTCCCCGGGGTGCGCGACGCGCTGCGCGCCACGTCGGCCAAGGTCGTGGGACTCTCGCCGATCGTCGGCGGGCGCCCGCTGCGCGGCATGGCCGACCGCTGTCTCACCGCGATCGGGCTGGAGACCTCGGCCGAGGCGGTCGGCCGGCACTTCGGGGCGCGGAGCGACGGGGGCCTGCTCGACGGGTGGCTCGTGCACGACACCGACACCGCGGACGTGCCCGGCGTCGAGGTGCGGTCGGTGCCGCTGCTGATGACCGACCCCGCGGCCACGGCCACCATGGCGCGCGAGGCACTGGAGCTGGCCGGTGTCGATCTCTGATCATGCGTCTGCGGACGCGATCACCGTTCTGCCCATCCGGGGCCTCCCGGAGTTCCGCCCCGGCGACGACCTCGCCGGCACCCTCGCCGGCGCGGCACCGTGGATCGTCGACGGTGACGTCGTCGTCGTCACGTCGAAGGTGTTCTCCAAGGTCGAGGGCCGCCTCGTGCCGGCGCCCACCGATCCGGAGGAGCGCGACACGCTCCGGCGCCAGCTCGTCGACGCCGAGACCGAGCGGATCCTCGCCCGCCGCGGCAAGACACTGATCGTCGCGGGGAAGCTGGGCATCGTGCAGGCCGCCGCCGGCATCGACGGCTCCAACGTGCGCCGCGACGAGCTGGCCCTGCTGCCCGCCGACCCCGACGCGAGCGCCGCCCGGCTGCGCGCGGACCTGAAGGTGCTGCTCGGCGTCGAGGTCGCGGTCGTCGTCACCGACACGATGGGCCGCGCCTGGCGCGTCGGGCAGACCGACGTGGCCATCGGGTCCGCGGGGTTCACCGTCGTGCACCGCTACGGCGGCGCCCACGACAGTGAGGGCAACGAGCTGCTGGTCACCGAGGTGGCGATGGCCGACGAGGTGTCGGCGGCCGCCGACCTGGTCAAGGGCAAGCTCGGCGGCCTGCCCGTCGCGGTCGTCCGGGGGATGGTCCCCGTCGACGACGGCTCCACCGCTCGTGACCTCGTCCGCCCGGTGGACGAGGACATGTTCCGGCTCGGCGCCGACGAGGCCATCGCGCTGGGCCGCCGCGAGGCCGTTCTGCTCCGCCGCAGCACGCGCGCGTTCACCGACGAGCCCGTCGACGCCGACGCGCTGCGCCGGGCGGTCGGGGTCGCGCTCACCGCGCCGGCTCCGCACCACAGCACGCCGTTCCGGTTCGCGTGGGTGCGGGAGCGCCGCACCGCCCTGCTCGACGCGATGGCCGGTCGCTGGCGCGCCGACCTGGTCGCCGACGGCCGCCCGGCCGACGAGGTCGAGCGGCGGATGGCCCGCGGCGACCTGCTCCGACGCGCGCCCGAGCTGGTGCTGGCCTTCCGCACCGGCGACGGCATGCACGACTACCCCGACGCGGCGCGCTCCGCGGGCGAGCAGACGATGTTCACCGTGGCGGGCGGTGCGGCGGTGCAGTCGCTGCTGGTGGCGCTGGCCGCGGAGGGCCTGGCGTCGTGCTGGGTGGGATCCACGATCTTCGCCCCCGACGTCGTCCGCGAGGTGCTGGGCCTGCCGGCCGACTGGCAGCCGCTCGGTGCGATCGCCGTCGGCGTGCCCGAGGAGCCGCTCGCCCCGCGTCCGCCGCGCGATCCCGGCGAGGGGTTCCTCGAGTGGTAGCCGCGTCCGCCGCGTCCGCGGAGCTGATGGCCTGGAAGCCCGACGTGGCCGACCAGGAGTCGCTGCGCAACGCCCTCGTCTCGTTCCTCGCCGCCCGGCCCGACGACGGCTGCGCCCGCTCCTGCGTGGCCGGGCACCTCACGGCGTCGGCGCTGCTGCTCGACGCCGCCGGTGAGCGCGCCCTGCTCACGCTGCACCCCCGTGTCGGGAAGTGGCTGCAGCTGGGCGGGCACTGCGAGCCGGAGGACGAGACGCTCGTGGCCGCCGCCCTGCGCGAGGCGACGGAGGAGTCGGGCATCGACGGCCTGACGATCGACCCCGTGCCGCTGCACATCGCGGTGCACCCGATCACGTGCTCGCTCGGGGTCCCGACCCGCCACCTCGACGTCCGCTTCCTGGTGCGCGCCCCGGCCGGGGCCGAGCCGACGATCAGCGACGAGTCCGACGACCTGCGCTGGTGGCCCCTGTCGGCCCTGCCCACTGACGACGACACCCTCGCCGAGCTGGCCGCCGCGGCCGTGGAGCGCACCCGCGCCTGACGGCTCCGGCCCTCGTGCGCGGATATCGGTGCGGGAACACCGTTATCCGCGCACGGGCGCTGCAGCGCGGCTCGGCCCGTGAACTCACCGTCGCCAGAAGAAGAGTTCCTGGTAGCCGTAGGCCGCGTACTGCGCGTTCCCGCCGACCGCTCCGAAGATCAGCTGGCCGAGGTCGAAGAACGCCACGGACACCCCCGGCACCCCGATGATCAGCACGAACAGCGCGATCGGTGCCCACGGGCGGATGCGGGCCGCGAACCGCCGCGCGGGCAGCGAGAGGTAGGGCTCGATGATGCCGAAGCCGTCGAGACCCGGGATCGGGAGGATGTTGAGCACGAACGCCAGCACCTGGATCAGGGCGAGCGCCGAGAGTCCGAGGGCCAGGCCGACGGGCATCGGCACGAAGGCCACCGCGAGCGTGCACACCGCGCCGATCACGAGGTTCGTGGCGGGCCCGGCGAACGAGACGAGGCTGCGCGTGCCGCGCGTGCGCAGCGCGGCCTGGTCGATCCACACCGCGCCTCCCGGGAGCGGGATGCCGCCGAGCAGGAGGAAGAACACCGGGAGCACGAACGACAGGCCGATGTCGGTGTAGCGGCGGATGTCGAGGGTCAGGTAGCCCTTGTCGCGCACCGAGTGGTCGCCGCCGCGGTAGGCGACGACGGCGTGGCCGAACTCGTGCAGGCACAGTGACACCGCCCACCCGCCGAGCACCAGCAGGACCACGCCCGTGGTGAAGAGCACCGTCGAGCCGCCGTCGATGAGCTCGGGAGTGCCGACCGCCGCCAGCACGCCACCGCCCACCGCCACCGCCAGGAGCAGGAGAAACAGGGGGCTGACTCGGTTGGACACACCCTGCACTTAACCACTGTGCCAAACGGGGGACCTTCCGGGTGGACGGTGTCACCCGGATGTTGGCTTCAGCTTGCCAACGACGGGCTCACAGCGCTGTACTTACACCGCTGTCATTCATCGGGGGCAGCCATTCGCCGGGGCGCGGGGAGGTGGGCGAGTGAACGTGATCACAGACATGCTGACGCTGGTCGGGACGACGGGCGGTGACCTGGGGGAGTCCATGCTTCCCCCGGTGCCGGCGTCGATGTCGGTCCTGGAGCCGTTCGTGCTGGTCCAGGACCAGTTCGAGGACGACGAGGAGGGCTGGCAGGAACGGGCGCTGTGCGCGCAGACCGATCCCGAGGCCTTCTTCCCGGAGAAGGGTGGCTCCACCCGGGAGGCCAAGCGCATCTGCTCGGGCTGCGAGGTCAAGGCCGAGTGCCTCGACTACGCCCTCGGGCACGACGAGCGCTTCGGCATCTGGGGCGGGCTCTCGGAGCGCGAGCGCCGGCGCCTGCGCCGTGGGGAGATCAGCGCCGCCATCTAGTCACACGGGCCCGCCGTCGACGGCGTGGGGCCGATCTCGGAGATCAGCGCCACGATCGGGACTCCCGTCACGCAGGCCCGCCGTCCACAGCGTCGGGCTCGATGTTCAGGTACTCCGCCACCTGCTCCACGAGCACCTCGTGGAGCAGGTCCGCGAGATCCATGCCGCCCTTGGCCCGCGCTTCCAGCGGCCGGCGGTAGAGCACGATCCGGGCCCGCGACGGCTGCCCTTCGGGGTCCAGGCCCGCCGGCACGAGCTGGGCCAGCGGCACGCCGATGTCGGCGAGCACGCCCGCGCCCCACACCACCTCGTCCGGTGAGGTCTCGACGACCTCCGGCACCTCGTCGACGGCGAGGTCGAGGTCGGCGAGCTCGGAACCCCAGCGCAGCTCGATCGGCTCCAGCGCCTCCAGCACCAGCGCGTCGAAGCGCTCCGCCCGCGTGCGGGTGGCCGGGATCGTACCCGGGTAGAGCAGCCCGCGCAGGCCGCGACCGCGCCTGTCCCGCCGTCGGGGGGAGCGGCGCAGGGTGCGGCGTGCGGTCGTCACCCCGCGATCGTAGGCCCTCGCCGCGCGTCGTAGACCGAAGTCCGCCGTTGCGCGCGCTATCGTCCTCCTCGTGCTGAGCGTGAGGCGGTGTTCGCGGACGGGGTGCACCGAGCTCGCGGTGGCCACCCTCACCTACGTCTACGCCGACTCCACGGCCGTCGTCGGGCCGCTGGCCACGCAGGCCGAGCCGCACTCGTACGACCTCTGCAACCGCCACGCCCACCGCCTCACCGCGCCGCGCGGCTGGGAGGTCGTGCGGTTCGAGGGCGAGTTCGCCCCGCCGCAGCACAGCAGCGACGACCTCACGGCGCTGGCCGAGGCCGTCCGGGAAGCCGGGCGGGTCGACCGGGTCGTCGAGGTGGCGCCGGTGGCGAGCACCGGCCGCCGCGGTCACCTGCGCGTCCTGCCCGGTCCCACCGAGGACTGAGCCGCTCCCTATAGGGTCTCCTCCCGTGACGGACCTGTCGAGCATCGTGAAGGCGTACGACATCCGGGGCATCGTCGGGGAGCAGCTCGACGCCCCGCTCGTGCGTGCCTTCGGTGCGGCCATGGCCCGGTTGCTGCGCTCGGAGGACCCGGGTGCCACGGCCGTCATCGTCGGCCACGACATGCGCGACAGCTCCCCGGAGCTCGCGGCGGCGTTCGCCGACGGCGTCACGGGCGAGGGCCTCGACGTCGTCTCCATCGGCCTGGCCAGCACCGACATGCTCTACTACGCCTCCGGCACGCTCGGGCTGCCCGGCGCGATGTTCACCGCCAGCCACAACCCCGCGAAGTACAACGGCATCAAGCTCTGCCGCGCGGGCGCCACCCCGATCGGGCAGGACACCGGCCTGGTCACGATCCGCGAGACCGTCGAGGCCGGGATCGGGGCCGGGCCCGGCGGCGGCACCGTGTCCGAACAGGACATGCTCGAGGGTTACGCCTCCTACCTGCGCGATCTCGTCGACATCTCCGGCAGCCGGCCGCTCAGGGTCGTCGTCGACGCGGGCAACGGCATGGGCGGCCACACCGTCCCGGCCGTGCTGGCCGGGCTGCCGCTGGACGTCGTGCCGCTGTACTTCGAGCTCGACGGCAACTTCCCCCACCACGAGGCCAACCCGCTCGACCCCGCCAACCTCGTGGACCTGCAGAAGCGCGTGGTCGAGGTCGGGGCCGACATCGGCCTGGCCTTCGACGGCGACGCCGACCGCTGCTTCGCCGTGGACGAGCGCGGCGAGCCGGTGAGCCCCAGCGCGATCACGGCGCTCGTGGCCGTCCGCGAGCTGGCCCGCAACCCCGGCTCCACGGTGATCCACAACCTGATCACCTCGCAGGCCGTGCCGGAGATCGTGGCCGAGCACGGCGGGCAGGCGGTGCGCACCCGCGTCGGCCACTCGTTCATCAAGCAGACGATGGCCGAGACCGACGCCGTGTTCGGCGGCGAGCACTCCGCCCACTACTACTTCCGCGACTTCTGGCGCGCCGACTCCGGCATGCTCGCGGCGCTGCACGTGCTGGCCGCGCTCGGTGAGCAGGACGGCCCGCTCTCGGAGCTGATGGCCGCCTACTCGCGCTACGCGGCGTCGGGGGAGATCAACTCCACCGTGCACGACCAGGCCGGTCGCACCGCCGCCGTCCGCGAGGTCTACGCGCGCCACGGTGCGGAGTTCGACGAGCTGGACGGGCTGACCGTCAGCCTCCCGGACGGCTCGTGGTTCAACCTGCGCGCGTCCAACACCGAGCCGTTGCTGCGGCTCAACGTCGAGGCCGCCGACGCCGCGTCCGTCGCCCGGCTGCGCGACGACGTGCTCGCACTGGTGCGGGCCTGAGAACCACCCGTTCGGCGCTGCACCCCCGTACGGATCCGGCGCCCGGTTGCGCGCCCTGGCAGAGTCGTGCCCAGAACAGAAGGAAGTGACACCGTGGCCGTAGACCTCGACCCGCAGCTGTTGGACATCCTCGCCTGCCCCACCGACGACCACGCCCCGCTGCGCGTCGGCACCGCCACCGACCCGGACGCCGAGGTGCTGACCTGCACGGCCTGCGGCCGTCGCTACCCGGTGCTCGACGGCATCCCCGTGCTGCTCCTCGAGGAAGCCCTGCCCCCCGAGGACGCTCCCGGAACCGGCGGCGCATGACCGTGCTCGACGACTCGCTCCTCGGCGACGCCCGGGCGCTCACGGCACTCGACACCGGCGGCGTGCTGCGTGCGGCGGCCACCGCCGGCGCGCAGGTCCGGTCCGCGGCACAGGGCGCTCTGGAGGCCGGCGTCGCCGATCTCGAGGGCACCCGGCCCCGCGCGCTCGTGCTGCTGCGCAGGCCCGGTTCCTCGGCGTCGGCCGCCGGGATGCTCGCCGCGCTGCTCGGGCCCTCGTGCCCGGTTCCCGTGGTGCTGACCGACTCGGTGCCCGTCTGGATCGGCCCGCTGGACGTCGTCGTCGCCCACACCGCGGACGGCGCCGACGTCGAGCTGGCCGATTCGGTGGCGCGGGCCGTGGGCCGGGGCGCCGAGATGGTGCTGTCGGCGCCCGCGGAGGGCCCGGTGGCCTCGGCCGGGGCCGGGCGGGCCCGGCTCGTCGAACCCCGCATCCCGGTTCCGCCGGGTCTCGATCTCCCCCGTGCGCTGACCGTCGGCATCGTCACGGCCGCCGTTCTCGGGCTGCTCGGGGGGCTGGAGCCGCATCTCGAACCCCTCGCCGACGTGCTCGACGCCGAGGCCGAGCGCAACCAGCCCGGCCACGAGCCGTTCATGAACCCCGCGAAGTCGCTGGCCCTGCGGCTGGCCGAGCACACCCCGCTCATCTGGGGCACCGACCCGCTGGCCACCGCCGTCGCCTCGCAGGCGGCCACGGCGCTGGTCACGCACGCCGGGGTCGTCTCGTTCGCGTCCGACGTGGCCCAGGCCGCCACCGCCACCGGGCTGCTGCGGGCGCTGGAGAGCGGCGGCGAGCGCGACATCTTCCACGACCCGTTCGACGACCCGGCCGGGCCGCAGGCGCCGCCGGTGCGGCTGGTGCTGCTCGGCACGGGCGAGGAGGACCCCGGCACGCTCGCGCTGCGCCACATGGGCCGCGACCGCGCCCCCGCCGACGTCCTGCACCCGGTGGACGAGGTGGCGCGCGGCGTCCGGCACGCCGGGCTGCTGCGGGCGTGCCTGCTGGCGTCCCGGTTCGACGCGGCCTCGGTCTACCTGGGACTGGCCACCCGCACGATCGCACCGGCGTAGGGAGGGCACGAGTCGTGGAACTGCTGGAGAACCCTGTGCGCGCGTACGCGTGGGGGTCGCGCACCGTCATCGCCGACCTGCTCGGCGAGCAGGTGCCGTCACCGCATCCGCAGGCGGAGATGTGGCTGGGTGCGCACCCGGCCGACCCGTCGCGGGTGGTGCACGGCGACGGGCAGCGGCACTCGCTGCTCGACGCCGTCGCGGGAGATCCGGTGCGGCTGCTCGGGGCCGAGCGCGCGGCGCGCTGGGACGCGACGCTGCCGTTCCTGCTCAAGGTGCTCGCCGCCGACGAACCGCTGTCGCTGCAGGCCCACCCGAGCATCGAGCAGGCCCGCGCCGGGTTCGCCAAGGAGGAGGCGGCGGGGGTGCCCCGCGACGCCGCCGACCGCAACTACCGCGACGCCAACCACAAGCCCGAGCTGATCTGCGCGCTCACCGAGTTCCACGCGCTCGTCGGGTTCCGCGCCCCGGCGGCCACGGTGGTCCTGCTGCACGCCCTCGACGTGCCGGAGATCGCCCCGTACACGGAACTGCTGGCCGCCCAGCCCGACGCCGACGGCCTGCGTGCGCTGTTCACCACGTGGATCACGTTGCCCCAGTCGCTGCTCGACACGCTGGTGCCCGCCCTGCAGGCCGGCTGCGTCCGGCTGGCGGGCGACTCCGGTGAGCTGCACACCGAGGCCCGCACCGTGCTGGAGCTCTCGGAGCGCTACCCCGGTGACGCGGGGGTGCTCGCTGCGCTGCTGCTCAACCGCGTCACGCTGCAGCCCGGTGAGGCCCTCTACCTGCCGGCGGGCAACCTGCACGCCTACCTGCAGGGCGCCGGAATCGAGCTGATGGCCAGCTCCGACAACGTGCTGCGCGGGGGGCTCACCCCCAAGCACGTCGACGTCCCGGAGCTGATGCGGGTGCTCGACTTCTGCTCCGGCCCGCCTCCGGTGCTCACCGGCACCCCCGACGGGGCCTGGGTCCGCTACGACACGCCCGCGCAGGAGTTCCTGCTGCGCCGCCTGGAGTCCGACGCCGGGCTCACGAGCGTGCCGGTCCCCGACGGGGGGCCGCGGATCCTGCTGTGCACCGCGGGCAGCACGTGCGTCCGGGCCGGTCGGACCGACGTGGAGCTGAAACGCGGCGGGTCGGCGTGGCTGTCGGCGGAGGACCGTGGGGTGCACGTGCTGCCGAGGGCGGAGGGCACGCAGCTGTTCCTGGCCGGTGACGGACTGGCCTGAACCGGGCAACCGATAGGGTTCCGCCCATGTCTGCTGGTGGGGGAACCCGGGCGATCATGGCCGCGCTGCTGGCCAACGCGGGGATCGCGGTCGCCAAGTTCGTCGGCTACCTGATCACCGGGTCGTCGTCGATGCTGGCCGAGGCGGTGCACTCGCTGGCCGACACGTCCAACCAGGGGCTGCTGCTGCTCGGCGGCAAGCGGGCGAAGCGCGCGGCCACGTCGGAGCACCCGTTCGGCTACGGTCGCGACCGCTACTTCTACTCGTTCATCGTGGCGCTGCTGCTGTTCACGCTCGGCTCGGTGTTCGCCCTCTACGAGGGCATCCACAAGCTCGAGGGGCCCGAGCCGCTGACCTCGCCGCTGGTGGCCGTCGCGATCCTGGTGGTCGCGATCGGTCTGGAGGGCTTCTCGTTCCGCACCGCCATCCACGAGTCGCGGCCGCTCAAGGGCACCGGCTCGTGGTGGACCTTCATCCGCCAGGCCAAGGTGCCCGAGCTGCCCGTGGTGCTGCTGGAGGACTTCGGCGCGCTCATCGGCCTGGCGCTGGCCCTGCTCGGCGTCGGGCTCACGGTGCTCACCGGCAACCCCGTGTTCGACGCGCTGGGCACCATCGCCATCGGCACGCTGCTCGGCGTCATCGCCATCATCCTGATCATCGAGATGAAGAGCCTGCTGCTGGGCGAGGGGGCCACGGCCCCGGTGCTGAAGAAGGTCACCGACGGTCTGACGTCGGGCGCCGTGCTGCGCGTCATCCACATCCGTACGCAGTACATCGGGCCGGAGGAGCTGCTCGTCGCGGCGAAGATCGCCCTGACGCCCGGCCTGCCCGTGGAGGACGTCGCCCGCGCCATCGACGAGGCCGAGGCCCGGGTGCGGGCCGCCGTCCCGGAGGCGCGGTTGATCTACCTGGAGCCCGACCTGGACCGGACGGCGCTCGCGGGCTCGTAGCCGTTCCTCACCGCAGCGCGGCATCCCCGCCACAGCAACTCCGCGTTCCCCGGCGAGCACGACATCAACTCCTCGCTGGCGGCCTTCATCAAGGAGGGCACGTTGATCCACCACGAGCGCGAGGGCGCGATCATCGATTCGGCCTATATGTTCTGACGTCGTGAGCATGACGCGGATCGGCGCGGTCGCCGCCGGCTTCAGCCGGGACGTCGCGTTCGACCTCGCTCGCATCGGCACCCTCGTCGAGCACGCCCGGCGTGACGGCGTGCAGCTGCTCGTGCTGCCCGACGCCGCGCTGGGCGGCTACCTCGACGACATCGTCGAGCCCGACCCGTCGTCGCTGCCGCCCGCTCTGCACCCGGACGGACCGGAGCTGGCGGCGGTCGCGGCCATGGCGAAGGAGATGGTGGTCTGCGTCGGGTTCTGCGAGGCCGACGGCGAGCGGTGCTACAACACCGCCGCCTGCCTCACCGGCGACGGGCTGCTGGGCCTGCACCGCAAGGTGCACCAGCCGCCCGGCGAGTCCCGCGTCTACGCGGCGGGCTCGGAGTTCCGGGCGATCGACACCCCGGTCGGCCGGCTGGGGATGCTCGTCGACTACGACAAGACCTTCCCGGAGTCGGCCCGCAGCCTGGCGCTCGACGGCGCGCAGGTGCTCGCGTGCCTCTCGGCGTGGCCCACGAGCGTCACCAACCGGGCGCCGCGGATGTCGGAGGACCGGCAGTCACGGCTGTTCGACCTCTACGACCGCTCCCGCGCCGCCGAGAACCAGGTCGTGCTCGTCTCGTCGAACCTGACCGGCACGTCGGGCGGGATGCGCTTCCTCGGCCAGGCCAAGGTGGTGGGGCCGGACGGCGAGATCCTCGCCCGGACCTGGTCGAAGGCCGGCATCGCCGTGGCGGAGCTGGACGTGGAGTCGTCGCTGGCCGGCGTCCGGCGGGTGCTCGCCCACCTCGAGGAACGACGCCCGGACGTCGACCGCTGAAGATCCGCGGCCCACTGCCGCAGGGTCGTCGGCGTGGTGGTGGACGGGGTGCGGTGCGCGACCACGACCTTCTCGGTGAACGCCCGGTTCATCGCCACCTGCAGGTCGGCGAGGTCGGCCGGCAGCCCCGCCCCGCGCAGCAGGTCGGCCATCTCGTCGTCCGGGAGTCGACGTGCGCGCCGTGGGTGCGGATCGCGTCCAGGGCGGGCAGGAACGACTCGAAGAACAGGCCCGGCCGCAGCAGCAGCACGTCGACGCCGGTCAGGTCGGCCAACCGCTGCTCCTGGTCGTGCAGGCTCGTCAGGAACCCCGTGCCCGGGGCGGTCGGGTCGAACGGCATCAGCACGTAGGCGGCCTCGGCGCCGTCCGCCTTCCGGGGGTGCTGCTGGACGCGGAATGACCGGACGTCCGGGTCTCGTGCCCGATCGTCCGGGGTCCTGGACGCCGGGTACTTCCCGGGGAACGCTCGGGGGGTGGACCGACAACCCCCGTGGACCCCCGCCGACCCGGTGGGCGAGGCCCTGCACTTCCTGCGGATGAGCGGCACGTACTACACGCGTTCCGAGCTGACGGCGCCGTGGGGGATGGTAATCCCGGCGGTGCCCGGGGCCCTGTGGTTCCACGTCGTCACGGCGGGGGAGGGCGCGCTCGAGACCGCCCAGGGCGGCACGGTGCTGCGTGCGGGGGACCTCGTGCTGGTGCCCCACGGCGCCGCGATGTCACGCTCGGCGTTCTCGGCCCGGTTCACCGAGCTGGTGGGGGAGCCCGCCATGCAGTACGTGACGCGGTAGCGGATGCACGTGGCCCTCGACGGTCTCCGCGACGGCGAGAACACCGTCGCGGAGATGGCGGGCCGGCTCGGCTACCGCTCGGCGGCGGCGTTCAGCCGGGCGTTCAAGCGGGTGGTCGGGGTGGCACCGGGTTCGGTGCGGCGCTGATCAGGTGCGGCGCTGATCAGGTGCGGCGCTGATCGGGTGCGGCGCTGATCAGCCGAGCAGTTCGGCCACGGTGCGCAGGTCGTCGGTGTCGGCGCCCGCCTTCATCTCGGCGTCGGCCGCGCCGGCCTCGGTGTCGGGCGCGATGAGCAGCAGGTCCATCAGGCGTCCGTCCTCGCCGACGAGGCGGACGGTGTGGCGCTCGCCCGTGCGGAACAGGTCGATGCGCAGGGTGTCGTCACCGGTGCCGATGCGGCGCGGGATGTCCGCCCAGCCCTCCGTGCTCAGGGCCACGCGCACCACCTTCTGGAACGACGGCTCCACGGCCGCCGCCACCGCGAGGAGCTCGTCGGCGCTGTACTCGTGCGGCCACCACACCCCGTCGACGGCGCCGAGGTGCAGGCCGGTGGGGCGGAGGACGAGACGCGGTGTGGTGGTCATGAGCTTCTCTCTGCGGTGAGCCGGGCGAGGCGCTTGGTGGTGGGCCAGCGCACGTCGCGGGCCCAGCCGAGCTTCTCGAAGATCCAGATGGTGCGGGCCGAGATGTCGATCTGGCCGCGCTGCACGCCGTGCCGGGCGCAGGTCGGGTCGGCGTGGTGCAGGTTGTGCCAGGACTCGCCCATCGACAGGATCGCCAGCGGCCACACGTTGGCCGAGCGGTCGCGGGCCGCGAACGGCCGGTTGCCGATCATGTGGCAGATCGAGTTGATGGACCACGTGACGTGGTAGGCGAGCCCGACGCGCACCAGCCCGGCCCAGACGAACGCGCTGAGCGCGCCGGCCCACGACATCGTGACGAGGCCGCCGACGAGCGCGGGCAGCAGCAGGCTGACCGCCACCCAGATCCCGAACTGACGGCTGATCCGCGCGACGGCCGGGTCGGACAGGAGGTCCGGCACAAAACGGTCGGCGTTGGTCTTGTCGGCCTCGAAGAGCCAGCCCATGTGCGCGTGCCAGAAGCCCTTCGCGAGCCCGACCGGTCCGGTGCCGTGCAGCCACGGGGAGTGCGGGTCGCCCTCCTTGTCGGAGAACGCGTGGTGGCGACGGTGGTCGGCCACCCAGGTGATCGGGTCGCCCTGCAGCGCGAGGCTGCCCGCGATGGCCAGCGCGCTGCGCAGCGCGGGCGTGGCCACGAACGACCGGTGGGTGAAGTACCGGTGGAACCCGACGGTGATGCCGAGGATGCTGATCACGTACATGGCGGCGGCCAGCCCCACGTCGAGCCAGCTCAGGCCCCATCCCCAGGCGAGCGGCACGGCCAGGACCAGCGCCACGACCGGGACGATCACGAACACGTGGACGAGCACGCTCTCGCTGAACCCCCGCCGCCCCTCGATGATCGGGGTGCCTCGGGTCGGTGCTTCTGCGGTGAGCGATGGGGTCACGTGGGGCGGTTCTCCTCGGATCGGGGGCGCTACGGTGTAGACACTACGGTGTATCGACGAAAGGAACAATGTGACGAGTCCGCTCACCCGGGAGCAGGTGTTCGCCACCGCGCTGCGGCTCGTCGACACCGACGGTGTGGAGGCGCTGTCGATGCGCCGGCTCGGCAAGGCGCTCGACCGCGACCCGATGCGGCTCTACCGGCACGCCGAGAGCAAGGAGGCGCTGCTCGACGGGGTGGTGGAGCTGGTGATGTCGGAGCTGCAGGTGCCGGTGGCCGACGACGACTGGGAGCAGGCGCTGCGCCGCACCGCCCACGCCTACCGCGACCTCGCGCTCGCCCACCCACACGTCGTCCCGCTGCTGGTGACCCGTCCGCTGGCCACGCCGCTGGCCCGCCGGCCGCTGGGCACGCTGCGTCCGCTGGAACAGCTGCTCGGGCTGCTGGTCAGGGCCGGTTTCGACGAGCGCGGCGCGCTCTACGCCTACCGCCTCTACATGGGTTTCCTGAACGGTCATCTGCTCAACGAGCTGCAGGAGCGTGTCGTGGCGCCCGACGAGACCGACGACGTGCTGCGGCTGGGCCTGCACCGGCTGCCGATCGCGGACTTCCCCCGCCTGCGTTCCCTGGCCGGCGCCCTCGCCGCCTACGACGGGGGACGCGAGCTCGACGAGGGCCTCGACATCGTGCTCGCGGGGTTGCGGGCGCGTACCGCGGTGGGGTGACGTGGGGTTGATGTGACACCACGAATGCATGGGTGTGGGAGATCGGGGTGCCGTCCCCGACCGGCCCTACCGGGTCTGGCGCGGGTGATCTCGGGCACGCATTGCTGCTGTACCGCCATCATCGAGGGCTCGCGCGCGGGCCCTGTTCGCGCGGATCACCGCGTGCCGTCCACCACCACGTCCGCCCGCCCCGGCGTGCCTTCCGTCGCGAAGTGGGTCTGCTCCTGTGCCGCCCAGCGGTCCCAGTGCGGGCGGTAGGTCTCGCCGTCGCGGTCCATCGCGCGCCGGAGGCGTTCGGTGCGAGGTGCGTCGATCCACACCAGGAGCACCGCGTGGGCGCTGATGATCCGTGCCCCGGAGCCTGCCCCCTCGACCACCAGAACGGGCGGCGTGCCCAGGTCGTGCTCCTCGGCGTACCGGCCGAGGGCCCAGTCGTAGCGGCGGTAGCGGGCGGGTCTCCCGGCGACCAGCGGGCCCACGACCCACTCGTGCAGCAACGGGACGGCGGCGGCGAGACCGTCCCAGCCGGGGTAGAGGTCGTCCATGTGCAGCAGCGGCGCGCCTCCGAGCGCGGCGACGAGCCCCTCGGCGAGCACCGTCTTCCCCGACCCGGACGGGCCGTCCACGCACACCAGCCGGGTGCCGCCGCACCGCGGCTCGGCGGCGTGCACCCGGGTGGCCAGGTGGTCCAGCACGCTCAGGCGGGTGGCGGCACCGCGCGGCTGCGCAGCACCACGGTGGTGCCGCCGTCGGTGCCGTCGACGGTGAGGGTCTCGACGCACGCCTCCATCAGCGGCAGCCCGTGGCGCCGGTTGCCCCGGAACGCCGAGGGCGGCAGCCACGAGCCCCGGTCGACGACGGTGAGGACGGCGCGACGGCGACCGTCCGGCTCGGCGACCACGATCCCGTGGACCTCGACGGGGCCGCCCCGTTCGACGACCGCACCGTGGTCGACGCCGTAGCCGTGCTCGACGCTGTTGCTGACCGCCTCGCTGACGGCGAGGATCAGGTCGTCGCGCTGACCGGCGGGCCAACGGTGGCCGGCGAGCCAGCGCGAGAGCCGTTCGCGGGCGAGCGAGGGGGCGGCCAGCTCGGCCGACAGCGTCATCCGCAGCTCGGCGTCCGTGTGCGCCCGGCTGCGGTCGCGGTCGCTCAGCGGAGGCACGCGGGAAGTGTCCTCCAGGGCGTGATCGGACGCACCCGGTGGGTCAACCATCGAGGGCATCGGTGACGCTGTGGAACAGGGTGAGGACCGCGTCGAGGCCGGTCAGCTCGATGGGGCGCACCACCGGGCGGGTGTGGTCGACCACGATCCGCAGCGTCTCGAACCCCCGGTGGTGGACGGCCTCGCGGGCGCTGTCGAGCAGCACCTGCAGGCCGGGCGACCCCAGGAAGGTGACGTCGGTGAGGTCGACGACCAGCGGGCGTCCGTCGAGCTGCTCGTAGGCGGCGTCGATGGCGGCGCGCAACCGTGGAGCGGTCAGCCCGTCGATCTCGCCGTCGACGCCGAGCACCACGGCGTCGGGCCGGTCGTCGGTCCGCACCTTCATGATCTGCTCGCGCTCCGGCCGTTCCACGAGCGGGAGGATAACCGTCAGCGCAGCAGCGGCAGCAGGGCCGCGTCCGCCCCGAGCTCGCGGCGTTCCCGCCCGCTCAACGGCTCGCGACCGGTGCCCAGCAGCGCCCACCACTCGTCGGACCACTCGGTGGGCGCGGGCCTGCCCAGCAACGCGTCGAGGGTGCGGCGCACCAGGGCCAGCGGCTCGGCCCGGGGGCCGGGCCTGCCGAGGTCGACCACGAGGTCGAGGTGGCGCACGGCCGCCTCCACCGCGAGCGTGGTGATCAGGTCGTCGGCGCGCAGCACGTGGTCCTGCGTGGCCACCAGGGCGTCCGGGGCGGTCCGGCCGGCGAGCGTCACGACGGCGCGGCTGGTGTCGACGAACGTGCGGGTCAGGGCGTCGAGCCCCCACGCACTCGCGATCGTGCGCTGGGCCCGCAGCTCGCGGAACTCGGGATCGCGGTCGCCCCGGGCGTTGCGCCAGTAGGTGGTGGCGTCGCGGTCGGCGGGGCCGGCGGCGGGCGTCGCGAGCGCCACCAGGCCGCGCTGGGCGTCGCCGAGCAGGTGCAGCAGCAGGTCGCACACCACCCAGCCCGCGCGCCGCGTGGGACGCCAGGCGTCCGGTTCGTCGAGGGTGGCCGCGATCGTCGCGAGGTCGGAGTAGGCGATCCGCAGTGCGGCCGACGAGCTGGTTCCCGGGCGCGCCGGCGCGGGTCGGTTCGGGATCAGTCGTGCGGTCGTCATGTCCTGCCGTCGTCCTCGTGCGTGGCCGTCGAACTTCTCATGTGGCCATCGCGTGCCGACGCGGGGGGTTACCCGTGAGAGGTTCACACGGACGTTTCCCCGCGTTGCCAGCGCGATCGGTACCGGCGCGTATCCACGAGGATATGAGCAGCTGCCCGAAGGTCGAGGAGCCACTCGACCGAGCGGCTGATTGACCCGGCGGCGGGGCCTGGACACGATCGCCCCATGACGCTGCTGCCCGGAGTCCGGTCCGCCACCGCCGACACCGACCGGCTGCGGATGCACTACCTCGAGTCCGGACGCCCCGACGGCACGCCACTCGTGCTGGTGCACGGCAACCTCTCGACGGGCCGCTTCTACGAGCACCTCCTGCCGCGGATCCCCGACCGGTTCCGGGTGCTCGCGCCGGACATGCGGGGCTTCGGCGACTCCGAGCGCAAGAGCCTCGACGCCACCCGGGGCCTCGCCGACTGGGCGGACGACACCGCCGCGCTGCTCGTCGCCCTCGGGATCGAGGCGCCGCCGCACCTCGTCGGCTGGTCGACGGCCGGGGCCGCCATCGCGTCGTTCGCGACGCGGTACCCGGTGGCCTCGCTGACGTTCCTGGACCCGGTCTCGCCGTTCGGCTTCGGCGCCGTCCACCGCGACGGCTCACCGGTTCACGACGACCACGCCGGTTCCGGGGGCGGCGGGGCGAACCCGGCGCTGATCGCCGCGCTGACCAGCGGCGACGACGCCCCGGACAACCCGTTCACCGCGCGGAACGTGATGCGCGCGCTGTACTGGTCGCCGGACCACCAGCTCCCCGCCGACCGCGAGGACGTCCTCGTCGCCGAGATCCACAAGACCCTGATCGGCGACGACGGCTACCCGGGCGACGCCGCGTCGTCCACGAACTGGCCCGGCATCGCCCCCGGCACCCGCGGCATCCTCAACGCGCTCTCGCCCAAGTACTGCCGGTGGGACGACATCGTCGACCTCGACCCCAAACCGCCGGTCCTCTGGACGCACGGCACGGCGGACCTGATCGTCTCCGACGCCTCCCCGCTGGACTTCGGGGTGCTCGGCGCCGCGGGTGTCGTGCCCGGCTGGCCCGGCGCGGACGTCCACCCGGCGCAGCCGCAGGTCACCCAGATCCGCGACGTCCTGGACCGCTACGCGGCCGCGGGCGGCGCCGTCCGCGTCGAGATGTTCGAGGGCTCCGGCCATGGCCCGCACGTCGACGCCGAGGACCGCTGGCTCGCGGTCCTCCTGGACTTCCTGGGCTGACCCGTTCGCCGGCGCCGAACACCGCCGTTGACGCGCCCGCCCGGACCGGCAGGGTGGTCGACGACGACGCGGAGGCGACGATGCCCGGCATCTCGATCACCACCTCGGACCAGGCCGAGGCCCGGCTGGCGTGCGCCGAGGTGTACTTCCCGCACCGGATGGCCGTCCTCCACGACTCCCGGACCTTCGCGATGTCGCTGTCGGCGGTCGGTCTGGGTCCGGTGTCCGCGGGCCTGCTCGGGTACGCGGGCGAGGTGCGCATCGAGACCGACGCGCTGGAGACCGGGTACGAGGTCAACGTCCCCCTGGACGGGCATCTGCGCACGTGGACGGGGCACGCCGACGTCTGCGCCGCCGCGGGCCTCGCGGCGGTCTACCGGCCGGACGGCCGCACCAGGCTGCACGGATGGGCCGGCGGCGGGCAGCTGTTCGGGTTGAAGATCGAGCGTGGGGCGCTCGAGGAGACGCTCGAGGAGCTCACCGACCGCCCGGTGCGGTCGACCGTGGCGCTCGGGCCGAGCCTCGACCTGACCGGTGGCGCGGGCCGCCAGTGGTGGGGACTCGCCCGTTCCCTCATCGATCTCGCGCAGGACCCGGGCGGCCCGCTGGGGAATCCCGTGGTGGCGCGGCCGCTGGCCCGCAGCGTCATCGCCGCGTTCCTCCACGCGGTCGACCATCCGTACCGAGATCTGCTCGCCCACCGGCCGGCGACGCCGCGTCCCGCGACGATCCGCGAGGCCGTCGATCTGCTGGAGGCGGAGCCGGACCATCCGTGGACCGTCGCCGATCTGGCCCGCCGGGTGGGCGTCACCCCCCGCGGGCTCCAGGCGGGGTTCGCGCGGCACGTCGGCACGGCGCCGATGGCCCACCTGCGGCAGGTGCGGCTCGCCCGGGTGCACCTGGACCTGCAGGTCGCCGATCCCGCCCGCCGTTCCGTGGCCGACATCGCGTCGCACTGGGGGTTCACCCACCTCGGCCGGTTCGCGGCGGCCTACCGCGAGCGCTACGGCTGCGTGCCGTCGGAGACGCTCCGTTCCTGAGTGCGCACATCGGAGCACCCCGGTGCGTCGAGCGGATCGACTGCGACCTGTGTCATACCTACGGTCGGGGCATGACCACGAGCTTCGACTTCAACCCGCTCGTCTCGCCCCACCGCGAGGACCCGCACCCGTTCTACCGGGACGCGCGGTCGCGCCCGCTGCAGATGAGCCCGACGCTCGGCGCCTACATGGTCACCCGGTACGAGGACCTGCGGACGGTCATCGACGACCCCGCGACGTTCTCCTCGGCCGCGGCCGTCCCGAAGATCTACTCGAACGCGCCCGAGGTCGTCGAGGTGCTGCGCCGCAACAACGTCCCGGAGACGAACGCGGTCGTCAACGAGGACGAGCCGGCGCACACGCCGGTCCGCCGCGTGTTCGACGCCGGCTTCACCGGGGCCCGGGTGCGGGCGATGCTGCCGACGATGCACGCGACGGCCGACGCGTTGATCGACGCCTTCCCCGCCGATGGCGCGGACCTCGTCGGCGGGTACGCGATCCCGTTCGTCCAGACGGTGATCAACGCGATCATCGGCTTCCCCGCGGAGGACGCCGAGCAGATCCAGATCTGGACCGACGACCAGAACACGCTGTGGAACGTCCTGGCGCCGGTGGAGGAGCATCTGGCCGCGGCCGAGCGGATGGGGGCCTACACCCGCTACCTGCAGGCCCTGATCGACGACCGGCGCGCGCACCCGCGCGAGGACCTGCTCTCGGACCTGGTCCACGGCGCGAACGGATTCCCCGGTGTCCCCGACGACTACACCCAGTGCATCGTGCGCGGGGCCGCCCGCGTGGCCGGCTTCGACACCACCCGCGACGCGATCACGGCCACGGTGTACGCCGTGCTGGCGAACCCGGCCATCCGGGAGCGGGTGCTCGCCGATCCCGTGAAGATGATCCCGAAGGCCACCGAGGAGATCCTGCGCCGTGACGCCCCGCACCGGGGCCTGTTCCGCGTCACCACCCGGGACACCGAGCTCAGCGGGACGTCCCTGCCCGCGGGCACGCCGCTGCTCCTGCTGTTCGGGTCCGGCAACCGTGACGAGGCGGTGTTCCCGGATCCCGACGCCGTCGACCTGGACCGCCCCAACGTCCGCGACCACCTGGCGTTCGGCCGGGGGATGCACGTCTGCCCGGGTGCGCCGATGGCCCGCGCCGAGATCCGGGTGGCCCTGGAGCACCTGACGCAGCGCCTGCCCGGGATGCGCCTGGCCGACGGTTTCGAGCCCGTCTACATCGCGAGCTACTTCTTCCGCGGGCTGGAGTCGCTGCGCGTCAGCTGGTGACGGCCCGCCGGTAGTGGGCGATGATCACGCCCGTGGTGGTCGGCACGCTGCTGACCAGATCGAACTCGGTCAGCGGGGCGGGGTCGTCGAACAGCCGGGCGCCGCAGCCCAGGGTCAGCGGGTGGATCAGCAGCACGTAGTCGTCGATCAGGCCGGCGGCGTGCAGGCTCCGCACCAGCGACGCGCTGCCGATGATCGAGAGGTCGTGGCCCGGCTCGGTCTTCAGTGCCGCCACCGTGTCGGTGGCCTCGCCCCGCAGCAGGTGTGAGTTCTGCCAGGCGTCGGCGTCCTCCAGCGTCCGCGACACGACGTACTTCGTGGCCGCGTTCATGTGCGTGGTGAACGGGTTGCCGTCGGTGGAGCCGCCCCAGGCGGTGATGAAGTCCTCCCACGTGGTGCGCCCGAAGAGCATGTCGCCGGGCCTGCCCATGCCGGCGGCCATCTCCCGGCTCATCACCTCGTCGTTGTAGCGGGCGCCCCAGCCGCCGTGGGTGAAGCCGCCGCGGGTGTCCTCGTCGGGGCGGCCGAGGCCCTGCACCACCCCGTCGAGGGTCATGAACATCGTGGCCGTGACGGATCGCATCGCCTGCTCCTCGGGTGTGCGGGCCGCCCTGCTGCGACCCGGTCACCCCCTACACGAACGGCCACCGGCGGAATCGACACCCTCGGCGGCCGCACCGACGAAGGAGCCGCTCGTCCGCACCGCTACCGGAACCTCGTCGCCGATCCCCACGTGACCGTGGAGATCGGCGACCGCTCCCGCCACCGCCGTGACGCTCCGGTCGGGACCGGCTGAGCGATCAGGCCTGGTCGTGGCTCGTCGGCCCGGCCACCTGGTACCCGCCGAACTTCTCGCGGAGGGTCTTCTTCGAGAACTTGCCGACGCTGGTCTTCGGCACCTCGTCGATGAACTCCACCGCGTCGGGCAGCCACCACTTCGCCACCCGCGGGGTGAGGAACTCGATGATCTCCTCGGGCGTGAGGGTCTCGCCGGGCTTCACCACCACGCACGCCAGCGGGCGCTCCACCCACTTCTCGCTCGGGATCGCGATCACCGCGGCCTCGGCGACCTTGGGGTGCGCCATGATCTCGTTCTCCAGCTCCACCGAGCCGATCCACTCGCCGCCGGACTTGATCAGGTCCTTCGTGCGGTCGACGAGGCGGACGAATCCGTAGCGGTCCACCGACGCGACGTCGCCGGTGCGCAGCCAGCCGTCCTCGGTGAACTGGGCGCCGCCGCCCTCGCCCCGGTAGTACTCCTTCGCGATCCACGGGCCCGCGGCCTGGATCTCGCCGCTCGCGACGTCGTCCCAGGGCTGGGGCTCGCCGGTCTCGGGATCGACGACGCGCAGCTCGACGAGCGGCACGGCCTGGCCCTGGCGGGCGCGGATGTCGGCGCGCTCGTCCTCGGTGAGGGAGTCGTGCTGGGTGCGGAGGGTGGAGATGGTGGCGATCGGGCTGGTCTCGGTCATGCCCCAGGCGTGCAGCATGGGGACGCCGAGGGCCTTGCGGTAGTTCTCCGACAGCGAGCGCGGCACCGCGGAGCCGCCGCAGAGGATCGTGCGGACCGACGACAGGTCGTGGTCGGCGAGCAGCGGGAGCATGCCCATCCAGATGGTGGGGACGCCGCCGGTGACCGTGACCTTGTGGCTCTCCAGCAGCCCGGCGATGGCCTTCGGCGTCATGTTCGGGCCCGGGAAGACGATGTCGGTGCCGGCGAGCAGGCAGCCGTAGGGCAGGCCCCACGCGTTGGCGTGGAACATCGGGACGACGGGCAGCACCACGTCGCGCTCCGACAGCGCGCTGCCGTCGGCCACCAGCGTGATCAGCGAGTGCAGGACCGCGGACCGGTGGCTGTAGACCACGCCCTTCGGGTTGCCCGTGGTACCGGACGTGTAGCACATGGCGGCCGCGGTGTTCTCGTCCTCGACGACGAACTGGCCCGCGAACGGCTCGGCGGCGGCGAGCAGCTCCTCGTAGTCCAGCCAGCCGTCGGGGACCGCGACGTCGGCGCCGTCGTCGATCACCACGTAGTGCCGCACGGTGTCCAGCTTGTCGGCCAGCGGCGCGAGCAGCGGGATCAGCGAGCGGTCGACGAAGACGACCTCGTCCTCGGCGTGGTTGGCGATGTAGACGAGCTGCTCGGGGAACAGCCGGATGTTCAACGTGTGCAGCACGCGGCCGGTGCACGGCGCCGCGAGGTAGAGCTCCAGGTGACGGCCGGTGTTCCAGCAGAAGGTGCCGACACGACCGTCGGCACTGATCCCGAGCGTGTCGAGGACGGTGGCGAGGCGGCGGACCCGGACCGTCCAGTCCGCGATCGTCGTGGTCGTCTCGCCGGAGGCCTCCGCGGTGACGATCTTCTTGTGTCCGAAGTACTGCTCGGCGCGGTGGAAGACGTGGGGCAGGGCGAGAGGACGGTCCTGCATGAGTCCGAGCATCGGGCGCTCCTGTGCGGGATGTGGCACGTGTCACGGGTACTTGCATCCGAAAACTACCCGGACGAGCCCCCCGTTCACCACGCGCCGACGTCACAAAAGACGGATAGGGTCGACAGCCATGTCCACCGAACAGGCCGCTGCGGTGTGCCTCGACGTGGGCTCGACCTGGACCAAGGCCGTGCTCGTGCACGCCGACGGCGCGCTGGGCGGCTTCGCCGAGCACCCCACCACCATCGACGACGTCCTCGCCGGGATGGACGCGGCCGTTCGTGCGGTCCGGGCCGCGGGCCCGGCGGGGCCCGACGCGGAGCCGGAGCTGCTCGCGTGCTCGTCGGCGGGCGGGGGGCTGCGGCTCGCCGTCGTCGGCTCCGAGCGGTTGATCACCACCGAGGCCGCGCACCGCGTCGCCTGTTCGGCCGGTGCTCACGTGGTGCACGTGCACGCCGGGCCGCTCGAGCCGCCCGACCTCCGGACGCTGCGCAGCGCCCGGCCCGCCGTCGTCCTGCTCGTGGGCGGCGCCGACGGCGACGATCCCACCGACCTCCTGCACAACGCGGGCCGGCTCGCCGCCGCGCGCATCCGCTACCCGATCGTGCTGGCCGCCAACTCGGCCGGCCGCGACGACGCCACCGCGCTGCTGCGCGCCACCGGCCGCACGGTGATGGCCTGCGACAACGTCCTGCCCAGCCGCGGGGTGATCGTGCCCGAGGCGGCCCGGGCCGCCATCAGCCGTCTCTACCGCCGGCACGCCGTGGGCGGGCGGGCGCCCGCCGCGGCACCGCGGTTCCGCCGCCTCGTCCGGGTGGCCACCTCCGACGCGGTGGGCCACGGCGCCACCGAGCTCGCCCGCATCTGCGGCGGCCGCGTCCTGCTCGTCGACGTCGGGTGCGCCACCACCGACGTCCACTCCGCCGTCGGTGAGATCGGCGCGCGCACCGTCGAGGGCGATCTCGGGGTGCGGGCCGCCGCGGGCGGCGTGCTCGTCGAGGCGCAGGCCGAGGGCGTGGTCGACCCGGTGGAGGCCGATCTGCTCGGCCCCACCGTGGCGCGCATGGCCGGGGAGGTCGGCTACGTGCCGCGCGACCCCGGCAGCGCCGCCGAGGACCGGCGCATCGCGGCCCTCGCCGCCGTGATCGCCGTGCGCCGCCACGTGCGGGTGCACGCCGACGCCGCCCACGACGTGGGCATGGTCGTGCTCTCCGGCGGGGTGTTCCGGCGGCGCGACCCGCACGGTGGCCTGGCCGCCGTGGAGTCCACCCTGCGCACCGACCCCGAGCTCGCCGCCCTGCTCGACGGCGTGCGGGTGGTGGTGGACACCGACTTCACGGTGGCCCCGGCCGGACTGCTCGCCGCCCACGGCCGCAGCGCGGCGGCGGAGGCCCTGCTGCGCGACCACCTCCTGGGCTGAGCGCACCGCCCGCACCGCAGTCCTCCCACCGCCCCGGCCTCCGAACGGGTGATCAAGGCGGGAAGGTCGTCGCGGAAGATCCACTGACGACCACGGCGCCGTGATCACGGCAGTAGGCCGGGTCACGGCGTCGGGGTGGTCGTCGCCGGTGCGACCGGGATCGGGGCCTCATCCGGACGCGACGGACCCCCGTCCGCGTCGCGGATGTGAGCCGCGTCATTCGCCGGTGATCACACGGCTCGCTCGTTTGACAGCCCACGGCCGGACTGGGGACCATGGTGGGGCAATCGCGTAACCGGGGTCGAGGGGCGCTGCGACGGGCCGATCAGGTCCGCCACGCTCGACCACTGGCCGTTGCAGAAGGGCGCCCTCACCCACGTGAGGAGGCCGCCACCCGTGAACACCTTCCGCGGTCTCCCGTGCTGGGGCGTCAGCTCACTAACAGGAGGCTCTACCACCCCATGACCGCCACCACCGCGCCCGGCCAGAGCCGGCTGCAGAACATCAACGGCATCGACTTCGCCGTCGCCGACCTCTCGCTGCACGAGTTCGGCCGCAAGGAGATCCGCCTCGCCGAGCACGAGATGCCCGGCCTCATGGAGCTGCGCCGCGAGTACGCGGAGGCCCGGCCGCTGCACGGCGCCCGCATCGTCGGCTCGCTGCACATGACGATCCAGACCGCGGTGCTCATCGAGACCCTGGTCAGCCTGGGTGCCGAGGTCCGCTGGGTCAGCTGCAACATCTTCTCCACGCAGGACCACGCCGCCGCCGCGATCGTCGTCGGCTCCGGCACCCCCGAGGAGCCCAAGGGCGTCCCGGTGTTCGCCTGGAAGGGCGAGACGCTGGAGGAGTACTGGTGGTGCACGGAGCAGCTGTTCCTGTTCCACGACTCCAACGGCGCCCTCGTGGGCCCGAACATGATCCTCGACGACGGCGGTGACGCCACCCTGCTGATCCACAAGGGCGTCGAGTACGAGAAGACCGGCGTCGTGCCGACCGTCGAGGACGACGACCTGACGGTGTCGCACGAGTACCGCGTCATCCTGGACACCCTGCGCCGCTCGCTGGCCGACGACCCCCAGCGCTGGACCACGGTCGCCTCCGACATCCGCGGCGTCACCGAGGAGACCACCACCGGCGTCCACCGGCTCTACCAGCTGGCGGAGCGCGGTGAGCTGCTGTTCCCGGCGATCAACGTCAACGACTCGGTCACCAAGAGCAAGTTCGACAACGTCTACGGCATCCGCCACTCGCTCGTCGACGGCCTCAACCGCGCCACCGACGTCCTCATCGGCGGCAAGGTCGCGCTCGTCTGCGGCTTCGGTGACGTGGGCAAGGGCTCGGCGGCCGCGCTGGCCGGCCAGGGCGCCCGCGTGATCGTGTCCGAGGTGGACCCGATCTGCGCGCTCCAGGCGCTGCTGCAGGGCTTCCAGGTGGCCACGCTGGAGTCGACCATCGACAAGGCCGACATCATCGTCACCACCACGGGCAACAAGGACATCATCACCACCGAGGCGATGTCGAAGATGAAGCACCAGGCGATCGTCGCCAACGTCGGTCACTTCGACAACGAGATCGACGTCGCGGGCCTGGGTCGGATCCCCGGCATCATCAAGATCAACATCAAGCCGCAGGTGGACGAGTGGGTGTTCCCGGACGGGCACTCGATCATCCTGCTGTCCGAGGGTCGCCTGATGAACCTCGGCAACGCGACGGGCCACCCGTCGTTCGTGATGAGCAACAGCTTCGCGAACCAGGTCATCGCGCAGGTGGAGCTGTTCACCAAGCACGAGGAGTACAACAACGACGTCTACCGTCTCCCCAAGCACCTGGACGAGAAGGTCGCCAAGATCCACGTTCTGGCGCTGGGCGGCGAGCTGACCAAGCTCACCAAGGACCAGGCCGAGTACATCGGCGTGGACGTCGAGGGCCCGTTCAAGCCGGAGCACTACCGCTACTGAGCACCCCGCCCGAGCTCCTGCCCCCGTCCCGGTCGTCCGGGGCGGGGGCAGGGTCGTCCCGGGAGGGCTCATGGATCGTCGATGCGGCGAGCGTGCTGCCCCGGTACCTCAGCCCCTCGGTGAGGTCCTCGCGGATCTGCCGCCGGAGAACCCCGTCTGCCGGGACGCCCGCGGGCCCGACGACCACGACACGGCGCATGGCGGCCCCCAAGTCGGCAGCTGCTTACCCGAGCGGACCCTGTAGATCACCCCGTCGCGGTTTACGCTGGCCGGGTGCTCCATCCCCCTGGTGACGGCGACGGCTGGACCCGGTGCGACCAGGGCCACAAGCACTGGGGCATCTACGGAGCGGCGGGCCTGCTGCTCTGGCACGGCGACCGCGTCCTGCTGCAGCACCGTGCGCTCTGGAGCCACCACGGCGGCACCTGGGGCATCCTCGGCGGCGCCCGCAACCACGGCGAGACGGCCGAGCAGGCCGCCGGTCGCGAGGCCGGCGAGGAGGCGGGACTGGACCCCGCGAGCTACACCGTCACCGACCGCTTCGTCGACGACCACGGCGGCTGGAGCTACACCACCGTGATCGCCTGCACCGACACGGCGCCGGAGCTGGAGGGGCTCACCGCCGAGACCATCGCCGTGCGGTGGGTCGGCGCTGACGCCCTGCACGAGCTGCCGCTGCACCCGGGGTTCGCGGCGAGCTGGGAGCAGGTCAGCGCGGCCGCGCGGAGGGGCCGGGGCTGATCGGGCATCATCTCCCCGGTGGGCCGACTGATCGTCATCGAAGGACTCGACGGCGCGGGCAAGCGCACGCTCACGGACGCGCTGAGCAGCCAGTTCGGGGCGCGCGTCGCGCGCTTCGCCTTCCCCCGCTACGACGACGACGTGCACGCCGAGCTCGCCCGCGACGCGCTCTACGGCCGGCTCGGCGATCTGGCCGACTCCGTGCACGGCATGGCCGTGCTCTTCGCTCTCGACCGCCGGGCCGCGGCGCCCGTGCTGCGCGAGGCGCTGGCCGCGCACGACGTGGTGCTCGTCGACCGCTACGTCGCCTCCAACGCCGCCTACAACGCCGCGCGGCTGCACCAGGACGTCGACGGGGCGGTGGTCGGCTGGGTGCGCGAGCTGGAGATCGAACGGTTCGGGATCCCGGTGCCCGACCACCAGCTGTACCTGTCGGTGCCGCGGGCCGTCGCCGCGGAGCGGGCCGCGCACCGCGAGCGGACGGAGACGGGCCGGGAGCGCGACGCCTACGAGTCCGACGGCGGCCTGCAGGAGCGCACGGGCGCGGTGTACGCCCAGCTCGCGGAGCGGGCCTGGCTGAGCCCGTGGACGGTGCTCGACGGCTCCGCCCCGCTCGACGCGAAGGCGCTGGCGACTCAGCTCCTCGGGTAGACGATCACCTCGGCGTCGTGGCCGCGTGCGCGGCCGAGGCGGGCGTCGCAGGTGAGGAGGGGGACGTCGGGCTGCTCGGCGAGCGCGATGCAGGAGGCGTCGAACGCGGTGATCGAGTCGCGGAGCTCCCACACCCGGGACAGCAGCGGCCGGTGGGCCGTTCGCGAGATCGGGGTCTGTCCGATGTCATGGACGGCCTGGGCTCGCTCGGCCACCGGTAACAGGCCTCGCCAGGCACGCCGCCTCCACGGGTGAGCGAGAGATCTTCGGCTGCTGCCCGCTGCCTCAGCACCTCGTACGTCGCGTGGCCGAGGTCTCTGATCGGGACGGTCTCGGCCATGTCCGAAGGGCACCGAGGGTGCATGCAATCCTGGCGCAGGTCGCGGAAACACGGGTCGCAGGCGGGTGCTGACCAGCCAATGGGATGCTCTGCGGATGAAGTCGCGCGTTCTGGTGGTCGACGACGACCCGGCCCTGGCCGAGATGCTCACCATCGTGCTGCGGGGCGAGGGCTTCGACACCGCCGTCGTCGGCGACGGCACGCGGGCCCTGCCCGCCGTCCGGGAGCTGCGGCCCGACGTCGTGCTGCTCGACCTGATGCTCCCCGGCATGAACGGCATCGACGTCTGCCGGGCCATCCGCTCGGAGTCGGGCGTGCCCATCGTCATGCTCACGGCCAAGACCGACACGGTGGACATCGTGCTGGGCCTGGAGTCCGGCGCCGACGACTACGTCGTCAAGCCGTTCAAGCCCAAGGAGCTCGTCGCCCGCATCCGGGCGCGGGTGCGGCGCACGGAGACCGAGCCGGCCGAGCAGCTGTCCATCGGCGACGTCACCATCGACGTGCCCGCCCACCAGGTCGTGCGCGCCGGCGAGCAGATCGCGCTCACACCGCTGGAGTTCGACCTGCTCGTGGCCCTGGCCCGCAAGCCGCGCCAGGTGTTCACTCGGGAGGTGCTGCTCGAGCAGGTGTGGGGCTACCGCCACGCGGCCGACACGCGCCTCGTCAACGTGCACGTCCAGCGCCTGCGGTCGAAGGTGGAGCGCGACCCGGAGCACCCCGAGGTCGTGCTGACCGTCCGCGGCGTCGGGTACAAGGCCGGTCCACCCTGAGATGAGCCGCATCGGTGACCGCGCACGGCGGACCCTGGCCCAGGCCCGCGTCGTCGGCGAGGACCTCGCCGAGGCGTTCAACGCGGTCTGGCGCCGGTCGTTGCAGCTGCGGGTGGTGTTCTCGACGCTGGCGCTGTCCACCGCGGTCGTGCTCGTACTCGGGTTCGTGATCCAGACCCAGATCGCGGGCAACATCCTCGCGGCCAAGCTCGACGACGCCCAGCGCCAGATCGACTCGGGCACCGCGCTGCTCGAACGCGAGCTCGCCAGCGTCGACCCGAGCCGCGAGAAGGCGAAGGGCGAGCTCAACAACGCGCTCGACCAGCTCACCAACGCCGGCGCCGACGACGCGTCGGGCTCGCCCACCGCGGGCAAGTTCCGTGCCGTGCTCACGAGCACCTCCGACGGCACCAGCGACTTCGTCGGCCCCCTGGAGTACGTGCCGGCCGACCTGCGGCAGTCCGTGGCCGAGGGGGCGCGGGCCCTGCGCTACAGCACGATCGAGGAGCAGGGCGTCGAGATCCCGACGATGATGATCGGCCAGCCGGTCCGCACGGCCAACGGTGACCTGGCGTTCTACCTGCTGTTCCCGCTCGACTCCGAGCAGCGCACGCTCGGCCTGGTCCAGAGCACGCTGATCGTCGGCGGGCTCATCCTGCTGCTGCTCCTCGCGGGCATCGCGAGCCTCATCACCCGGCAGGTGGTGCGCCCGATCCGGCAGGCCGCGGAGATCGCCGAGCGCTTCGCCGACGGCCACCTCGACGAACGGATGCCCGAGCAGGGCGAGGACGAGGTCGCGCGGCTGGGCGAGTCGTACAACGAGATGGCCGGCAGCATCCAGAGCCAGATCCGGCAGCTGGAGGAGTTCGGGGCGCTGCAGCGGCGCTTCACCTCCGACGTCAGCCACGAGCTGCGCACCCCGCTCACCACGGTGCGGATGGCCGCCGACGTCCTCTACGCGTCGCGCGACGAGCTGCTGCCCGCGCTGCGCCGCAGCTCCGAGCTGCTGGTCACCGAGCTCGACCGGTTCGAGGCGCTGCTGGCCGACCTGCTGGAGATCAGCCGCCTCGACGCCGGCGTCGCGGAGCTGGGCGCCGAGCGCGTCGACATGCAGGGCGTCGTCTCGCGGGCGGTCGAGGCCGTGCGCGGGCTGGCCGACGAGTCCGCCACCCCGCTCGAGCTGGAGCTGCCCGCGGGCGTCTACGCCGACGTCGACCCCCGGCGGGTCGAGCGGATCGTCCGCAACCTCGTGGCCAACGCGCTCGACCACGGCGAGGGACGCCCGGTGCGGATCACCCTCGCCGCCGACGACGACACGGTCGCCGTGCTGGTCCGCGACCAGGGCGTCGGCCTGCGCCCCGGTGAGGCCGGGCTGGTGTTCAACCGGTTCTGGCGGGCCGAGGAGTCGCGCGCCCGGCGCAGCGGGGGCACCGGGCTCGGGCTGTCGATCGCCATCGAGGACGCCCGGCTGCACGGCGGCTGGCTGCAGGCCTGGGGCGAGATCGGCCGGGGCGCGGCGTTCCGGCTCACGCTGCCCCGCACCGCGGGCGACACCGTGACCTCCAGCCCCATCCCGCTCGGCCCTGACGACCGGCCCGGCGCCGACGTGCGCGCCCCGGAGGCCGTCGGCTCCGTGCCGACGCCGCCGAGCTGGCCCGTCGTCGCCGAGATCCCGTCGTGGTCCGAGGGCGACGACGTCGACGACCTCGACGACCTCGACGACCTCGACGACCAGCCGGTCCTGCCCGACGACGTCGGCGTGCCCTCCGGGGACATCCGGTGAGGGCCCGTCGTGTCTCCGTCGTCCTGGCCCTGCTGCTGGTCCTCGCGGGGGTCGCGGGCTGTGCGAGCGTGCCGTCCAGCTCGCCGGTGCAGATCCTCCGGCAGGTCAGCGCGGGCGACGACGCGGCGCCCCCGCAGGGGCCCACCGAGGGCCTCAACCCGCTCGACCTCGTGCGCGAGTTCGTCAGCGCGTCGGGCAGCAGCACCGACAAGCACGGCGCCGCCCGCCGGTTCCTGGCCCCGGAGGCCGCGGGGTGGAACGACGCCGCCGGCATCACCGTCCTCGACGGCCAGCTCGACACCGTCCCCGCTCCGCGTTCCGGCCCCGGCCAGGGCACCCAGGACGCTGCGGCCGACACCACGACCATCCGGATCCGCGGCACGATGATCGGCCGCGTGAACTCGGCGGGATCGTTCGAGCCGGCCCAGGCCACGTTCACCCTCGACGTCGACGTCGTGCGCCGCGACGGCCAGTGGCGCATCTCGCGGCTGCCCGACGGCGTCGTCGTCCCGCTGGTGACCTTCCGGGACAGCTACCGGGCCGTGCGCACCTGGTTCGTCGACCCGGTGCGCCGCCTGGTCGTGCCCGACCTGCGCTACGTGCCGACCGTGCCGGCCCGGGCACAGGCGGCGCGCGTGATCGAGCTGCTGCAGGCCGGCCCGTCGTCGGCGCTGGTCGGGGCGGTCGGCAGCCAGATCGACAAGTCGGTCCCGCTGCGGTCCAACGTGGCCGTCAGCGCCGACGGCGCGCTCGTCGTCGACCTGACGCGCCTGCCCGACCTCAACGAGGCCGATCGGCGCCTGCTCGCCGCCCAGATCGTGCTGTCGTTGGCCGAGGTCAACGTCGCCCGCGTCCGCCTGCTGGTGGACGGCGAGCCGCTCCTGCCCGGCAAGACCGACTGGACCCGCGACGACGTCGCCGACCTGTCCGCCGACGTCCAGCCGGGCGCCGACGTGCCCGCGCTCGTCGTGGCCGGGGGCCGGGTCGAGGAGCTCATCGGGCTGGCGCCCGCCGCCCCGCTGCCCGGGCCGGTCGGCAACGGCACCTACAACGCGGAGTCGGCCGCCTCCACCGTCGACGGGCAGCGGCTCGCGGTCGTCACGCGCACCGGGGACGGGCGCACGCTGCTGGTCGGCGGTGGCCCCGACCGCGGCGTCACCCCGGTCGCGCTGACGGCGAAGACGATGACCCGCCCCTCCTGGACCCCCACGGGCAGCGAGGTGTGGACCGTGCTGAACTCGTCGGTCGTCGCCCGCGTCACGGTCTCCGACCAGGGCCAGACCCGCACCGGGCAGGTCAACGCCGACGAGCTCACCTCGCTGGGCCCGATCAGCGACCTGCGGCTGTCCCGCGACGGCGTTCGGGTGGCGGCCGTGGTCGGGGGCGGGCTCTATACCGCGGCGGTGGCCCGCGGCATCGACGGCGAGGTCGCCGTCCGCAACGTGCGGCGGCTGCGCCCGGCCGACCTCGGCCAGGTGGTGGCGGCCGACTGGCGCTCCACCGAGTCGATCGTGGCCATCACCGGCGGCACCGATCCGCAGGTCAGCGAGGTCTCCGTGGACGGGCTCACGGTCACGACCGTGCCGGGCAGCAACCTGACCCCGCCGCTGACGGCCGTGGCCGCGGCGCCCAGCCGCCCGACGCTGGTCACCGACCAGGGTGGTGTGTGGAGCTTCGGCGGGGGCGACCAGGGCGCGTGGCGCCAGGTCCTGGGTGGCGCCCCCAACGCGGTCCCCAACTACCCCGGCTGACCCCTCCGGCGAGTCGGCGATTCCCCGTCCGCGAGTCGGCGCATTCCCGTGCGCGAGTCGGCACTTTGCGGTGCGCGAGTCGCCCGTTTCGGGTGTGCGAGTCGCCCGCATCGGGTGGGTGAGCCGCGGTTTCGGATGCTTGGGCCGCACACCGCCCGTGGCCGGACCGGGCCGGGGGATAGCCCGCTGCCCGAGGCCTGGCTGCGTGGAGAGATGCCGACTCGCGCACGGAAAAGCGCCGACTCGCGCACGGAGAACTGCCGACTCGCGCGCCTGGAACTGCCGACTCGCGCACGGGGAACCGCCGACTCGCGCGCCTGGAACTGCCGACTCGCGCACGGGGAACCGCCGACTCGCGCACGGGAATGCGCCGACTCGCGGGTGGGGTGGGGACAGACCCGGGGGCTGTGGACAACTCCTGACGGGTGTCGGTGCGCTGCGGCAGGGTCGGGGCATGCGGGTGCGGGAGATGGGTGCGGCGCTGGTGGACCTCGTGCTGCCCGCCGACTGCGCGGGGTGCGGGGCGCCGGAGGCCCCCTGGTGCGGCCGGTGCGCGGGGTGGCTCGGTCCGCCGTCGGTGCCGTGGCTCCCGGGCGGGCCCGAGGTGGTGGCGGCCGGGCGCTACACCGGCCCGCTCCGGTCGGCGCTGCTGCGCTACAAGGAACGCGGTCGCCGGGACCTTGCCGGGCCGCTGGCCGAGGTCCTGAGCCCCGCGCTCGACGAGCTGACGGGCGGGGGGGTCACGTGGCTCGTGCCGGCCCCCTCCCGGTCGTCGGCCGCGCGTGCCCGCGGGGGCGACCACGTGGCCCGGCTCTGCCGCACGCTGGCCGCGGGCCGCGGCGACGTCCGGGTCGCCGCGGCGCTACGGCTCACCCGTCGGGCCCGCGACTCGGTGGGCCTCGACGCGGGGCAGCGTGCGGCCAACCTCGCGGGCCGGCTCCGCGTGCGGCCCTCGGCGCTCCCGCCGCCGGGGGCGTACGTCGTGCTCGTCGACGACGTGGTCACCACCGGCGCCACGCTCCGTGCGTGCCGGGCTGCGCTGAACGGGGCAGGGGTGGCCGCGGACGTCGCCCTGGTGCTCTGCGACGCCACGGGCGGTCACATCCGATCATGAAATCAGCGTGGAATCGTAGTGGCCCGCGGACGTCCGGGGAATGTCGTTCGACGCATCCACCCAGGTAGAGCCACTCGGCGCAGAGGTCTGTTGTACAACCGTGATGCAGGTTACGGTCGTCCGCATCCGCCGAGGCCCCTATGTGGAGGAACCACCGATCGAGTGCCCGGGTTCGGATGTCCCGGGTGCAGTCTGCAACGCCAACCCGACGCCGAAAGCGAGGGAAGTCTGCGTGGAGATCGTTGTCACCGGCCGTAACGTCGAGGTTCCGGAGCATTTCCGGGAACACATCGCCGACAAGGTCGCCCGTCTGGAACGCTACGACCACAAGATCGTCGGTATGGAGGTGGAGCTCTTCCACGAGCCCAACCGGCGCCAGAGCAAGAGCTGTCAGCGGGTGGAGATCACCGGCCGCGGCTGTCAGGGAGTGGCCCGGGCCGAGGCCTGCGCCCAGGACTTCTACGCGGCGCTCGACTGCGCCGTGGCCAAGCTCGAGTCCCGCCTGCGACGCTCGCACGACCGTCGGCGGATCACCGGCAGGCGCACCCGCGTCACGGTCGGACGGGGCGGCGGCACCGCGGTGCTCGAGGACCTGGAGACGCTCGTCGACATCCCCGGCCCCCGGGTGCACGACGAGAACATCCCACCTGGCGACCAGATCCCGGGCAAGATCGTCCGGCACAAGACCCACACGGCCGACCCGATGAGCGTGGACGACGCCCTGTCGCGCATGGAGCTCGTCGGCCACGACTTCTACCTCTTCTCCGACGCCGACACCGGAGAACCCAGCGTCGTCTACCGGCGCAAGGGCTACGACTACGGCGTGATCCAGCTCGTGCGCTAGTAGTTCCTCCTCCGACCCGGACGGGCGGTGGCCGTTCCGACCGGAACGGTTGCCGCCCTTTCGGCGTTGTGGGGGAGGGCCCGGGGTACTTCGCTACCCTGGGCCGGTGGAGCACCGTCCTGTGGAGCTCCGCATCCTGACCGCGATCGTGAATGAGGTCGACCAGTGCCGCTCCTGAACCGTCTGCTCCGTGCCGGTGAGACGAAGCTGGTGAAGCGGCTGGGACGTATCGCCGAGCACATCGACACGCTCGAGCCCGACGTCCAGGCCCTCACCGATGCCGAGCTGCGCGACAAGACCGACGAGTTCCGCAAGCGCTACGCCGACGGCGAGAGCCTCGACGAGCTGCTGCCCGAGGCGTTCGCGGTGGTCCGCGAGGCCGCGGTGCGCACCATCGGCCAGCGCCACTTCAAGGTGCAGCTCATGGGCGGCGCCGCCCTGCACCTGGGCAACATCGCGGAGATGAAGACCGGTGAGGGCAAGACGCTCACCTCGGTGCTGCCGGCGTACCTCAACGCCATCTCCGGCGACGGCGTGCACCTCGTCACCACCAACGACTACCTGGCCAAGCGCGACTCCGAGAACATGGGCCGCATCCACCGGTTCCTCGGCCTGTCGGTCGGCGTGATCCTCTCCGACATGACGCCGCTGATCCGCCGCGGCCAGTACCTCGCCGACATCACCTACGGCACGAACAACGAGTTCGGCTTCGACTACCTGCGCGACAACATGGCCTGGAACAAGGCCGACATGGTGCAGCGCGGCCACAACTTCGCCGTGGTCGACGAGGCCGACTCCATCCTCATCGACGAGGCCCGCACGCCGCTGATCATCTCCGGCCCGGCCGAGCAGAGCGCCCGCTGGTACCAGGAGTTCGCGCGCATGGCGCCGATGCTCAAGAAGGACATCCACTACGAGGTGGACGAGCGCAAGCGCACCGTCGGCGTCACCGAGGAGGGCGTCTCCCTCGTGGAGGACCAGCTCGGCATCGACAACCTCTACGAGGCCGCCAACACCCCCCTCGTCGGCTACCTGAACAACGCCCTCAAGGCGAAGGAGCTGTTCAAGAACGACAAGGACTACATCGTCCGCGACGGGCAGGTCTACATCGTCGACGAGTTCACCGGCCGGGTGCTGGCCGGTCGTCGCTACAACGAGGGCATGCACCAGGCCATCGAGGCCAAGGAGGGGGTGGAGGTCCAGGCGGAGAACCAGACCTTGGCCACCATCACCCTGCAGAACTACTTCCGGCTCTACGACAAGCTCTCGGGGATGACCGGTACCGCCCAGACCGAGGCGGCCGAGCTGCACCAGATCTACAAGCTGGGCGTCGTCCCGATCCCCACCAACCGGCCGATGATCCGGGCCGACCAGCCCGATCTGATCTACAAGACGGAGGAGGCGAAGTTCGCCGCCGTCGCGGCCGACATCGCCGAGAAGCACGCGAAGGGCCAGCCGGTGCTGGTCGGCACCACGAGCGTGGAGAAGTCGGAGTACCTGGCGAAGCTGCTGGTGCAGCTGCAGGTGCCCCACGAGGTGCTCAACGCGAAGCAGCACGAGCGCGAGGCCGCGATCGTCGCGCAGGCCGGGCACGCCGGCGCCGTCACGGTCGCCACCAACATGGCCGGCCGCGGCACCGACATCGTGCTGGGCGGCAACTACGAGTTCCTCGCCGACCTGGAGCTGCGCCGCCGCGGCCTCGACCCCGTGGACACCCGTGAGGAGTACGAGGCGGCCTGGGACGACACCGTCGCCTCGATGAAGAACCAGGTGGCCGCCGAGGCCGAGGAGGTCAAGGCGGCCGGCGGGCTCTACGTGCTGGGCACCGAGCGCCACGAGTCGCGGCGCATCGACAACCAGCTGCGCGGCCGCTCCGGCCGCCAGGGCGACCAGGGCGAGTCCCGGTTCTACCTCTCGCTGGGCGACGAGCTCATGCGCCGGTTCAACGGCCAGATGGTCGAGTCGATCATGAACCGGTTCAACCTGCCCGACGACGTGCCGATCGAGGCGGGCATGGTCACCAAGGCCATCCGCAGCGCGCAGACGCAGGTGGAGCAGCAGAACTTCGAGATCCGCAAGAACGTGCTCAAGTACGACGAGGTGCTCAACAAGCAGCGCACCGTCATCTACGACGAGCGGCGCCGCGTGCTCGCGGGCGAGAACATCCAGGAGCAGATCGAGCACATGCTCGAGGACGTCGTGAAGGCCTACGTCAACGGTGAGACGGCCGAGGGCTACGCCGAGGACTGGGATCTCGATAAGCTGTGGACGGCGCTGCGCACGATCTACCCCGTCGGCATCCGCTGGCAGGACCTCGCGGGTGACGCCGACGGCAGCGATTCCGGAGACATCGGCGACCTCTCGCGCGACGCGCTGGGCGCGGCCGTGCTCGAGGACGCCAGGGCGGCCTACGCGCGCCGCGAGGCCCAGATCGACGAGATCATCGGCGCCCAGGGCGGCATGCGGGAGCTGGAGCGTCAGGTGCTGCTGCAGGTCATGGACCGCAAGTGGCGCGAGCACCTCTACGAGATGGACTACCTCAAGGAGGGCATCGGCCTGCGCGCCATGGCTCAGCGCGACCCTCTGATCGAGTACCAGCGCGAGGGCTTCGACATGTTCTCGGCGATGCTCGAGGGCATCAAGGAGGAGACGGTCGGCCACCTGTTCAACGTGGTGGTGCAGGCCGCGGAGCAGCCCGCCCCCGAGCAGGCGGCCGCCGAGCAGGCGGCCGCGGAGGCGGTGGAGTCGGCGCCGACCGCGATCGAGCCCGCCGCCGCGGTGGAGGCACCCCCCGCCGCCGGTCGGCACGCCGTCGAGGCCGCGGACCCGGAGACCACGAGCGTGCTGCCCGCGGCCTACCGGGGCGCCAACCGGGCCGACCTGAGCTACAGCGGGCCCACCGAGGACGGGAATGCGGTACGGCGCAAGCCGGCCGGCAACGGCGCGCGCGGCGGCAACGGCGCAGGTGGGGACGTCGCGGGCCAGCCCTCGCGCAACCGGCCGTGCCCGTGCGGCTCCGGCCGCAAGTACAAGCAGTGCCACGGCTCGCCCACCGCCGCCCGCCCCTGACGCACCCTCCGGGGGCGTGTCCTAGCCGAGCCGGACGGCCGTGCACCGCCACGGCCCTCCGGCGCCGGGCTGCTCGAAGCGGGCGGCCAGGGCCCGCACCCGTCCGTCGATCTCGCACACCGCGCTGACCTCCGCCGCGCCCGTCCGGGGCAGGCAGAGCAGCACCCGCAGCAGCCGGGCCGGGGCGCGGAACCGCCGTTGGCCGGCGGCCACCTGCCAGTAGCGCATCGCGCAGGGAGCGAAGTGCCGGCGCAGGTGTGCCGGTGGGCGCCGTCCGTCGAGCACCTCCATGGCCAGCCGCAAGGGCCCGTGCAGGGCGCGGCGGATCGCCTCGGGATCGACGTCGACCCGGCCGTCGTCGACGGGGCCGGTCTCCGTGCGGGCGCGCACCGGATCGGACGTCGCCCCGGACTCCGGCTCGTACCGCATCCTGCGCAGCCGTGGCCGCGCGCGTTCGACCGTGGTCGGGGCCGGGAGGGACCGGCGTTCGAGGAGGGCGCTCGTCATGGGGGAAGCCTGCGCGCGGCCGGCGGTCCGCACGGCCCGACCGATTCGTACGGCACCGAACCGTATGGTGACGTACGGTATGCGGATGCCGGCCGACCACGTGCTGCTGGTCCGCGCGGGCCAGGCCGCCGGTCGGGCCCACCAGCAGGCGGCCGCCGAGCACGGCCTGACGTCCACGGCGATGGGGGTGCTCGACGAGCTCTCGCGCGGGAACGGGGGCACGTCGCACCGCGAGCTGGCGGCCCGGCTCGGGATCACCCCGGCCACGCTCACGCCGGTGGTCGACGCGCTGGCCGGCTCGGGCGACCTGACCCGGGAGCGCGACCCGTCCGACCGCCGGGTGGTGCGGCTCTCGATCACCGCGCGCGGCCGGGAGCGGATCGCGGTGGCGGCGGAGGCCGTGGAGCTGGCCGTGCGGGCGCGGACGCCCCTCATGCCGCCGATGGTCCGTGAGTACCTGCTCGCCGTGCTGGAGGAGGGATGACCGTGCTGCGGGCCCTGGTGATGGACTACGGCGGCGTGATCACCGACGGGCCACAGGCCCTGGACCTGGTGCGCCGCGCCCGGGCGCAGGGAGTGCCCACCGCGCTCGTGTCGGACGCCCACGCCGTGCCGGACGACTGCGCCACGGCGTTCGACGTGGTGGTGCTCGCCGGGGCACTCGGGGCGCGCAAGCCCGATCCCGAGGTGTTCCGACGGGTGGCCGGGCTGCTGGGCGTCGACGTGCGGGAGTGCGTGGTGGTGGACGACCTGGCCCGCAACGTCCGCGGGCCCGTGCGGCGGGGGCCGTCGGCGTCCTGCACCGGGACGACCTCGACACGACCGTCGCCGAGGTGGAGATCCTGCTGGACCTGCCGGCGACATGACGGGGAACAGGACGGAGGGGCCACGGGCTGTTCGCCCGTGGCCCCTCCGGTCGGTCGGTGTGGATCAGGGCTGCGTGGGCGGCTGACCCTCGGCGGGCGGTGCGGCGGGCGGCGGGGCCTGCGTGGTGTCGCCGGCTCCGGTGCGCTGCTGCGCCTGGTCCACGATTGCGTCGATCTGCCCGTCGTGACCCGCGAACTTCTGCTTGGCCATGTCGCCGGCCTTGTCGAGGGCCTGGTCCACCTTGTCGTCGTTCTGGTTCAGGAGGTCTTTGGCCTTGTCGAGGAAACTCATGCCTGCACCTTGGCCCGCCCCTAGCCCTGATGCCAAATGGGAGCTCACCCGTTCGAGCGAATGCGGACGTGCGAACTGCGTAGTTCGTCCACACTGTTCACCCCGATGAGCTGCAGTGTTCGACGGATTTCACCGGTGAGGATCTCGACGGCCTTGGCCACCCCGGCCTGCCCGCCGGCCATCAGGCCGTAGAGGTACGCGCGGCCCACGAGGGCCGCGCGGGCGCCGAGGGCGACGGCGGCGAGAACGTCGGCGCCGTTGGTGATGCCGGTGTCGACGAACACCTCGGCGCGATCGCCCAGCGCCTGCACGGTGGGTTCCACCAGCTCCAACGGCACCGGGGCGCGGTCGAGCTGGCGGCCGCCGTGGTTGGACAGCAGCACCGCGTCGGCACCCGCCGCCACCACGCGCTCGGCGTCGTCGACGCTCTGGATGCCCTTGATCACGAGCTTGCCGCCCCACGTGCCGCGCAGCCAGTCGACGTCGGCCATGGTCAGGGCGGGGTCGAACACCCGGTTGATCATGTCGCTGACCGTGCCGCCGGTGGAGGTCAGGCTGGCGAACTCCAGGGGCTCCGTGGTGAGCAGGTCGAACCACCAGTTCGGGTGCAGCGCGCCGTCGGCGAACGTCTTCAGCGAGAGCGCGGGCGGGATCGTCAGCCCGTTGCGGGTGTCGCGGTGCCGGGCCCCGCCCACCGGCGTGTCGACGGTCAGCATGATCGTGTCGTAGCCGGCGTCGGCCGCCCTCTGGACGAGGTCCTTGGCGTAGGCGCGGTCGCGCCAGAGATAGAGCTGGAACCACTTGCGCACGTCCGGCGCGGCCGCGGCGACGGCCTCGATCGTCGTGGTGCCCATCGTCGAGAGCGTGTACGGGATGCCGACGTCCTGCGCGACGGCGGCCACGGCCCGTTCGCCCTCGGTGTGCATCATCCGCGTGAAGCCGGTGGGGCCGAACGCGAACGGCAGGGCGGAGCGCTGCCCGAGGATGTCGCGGCCCAGGTCCACCGACGAGACGTCGTGCAGCACCGACGGCGTGAACTCCACCCGCGCGAACGCCGCCCGCGCCCGGTTCAGCGACAGCTCCCCGTCGGCGGCCCCGTCGGTGTAGTCGAAGACGGCCCGTGGGGTGCGCCGCCGGGCGATGGCCCGCAGGTCCCCGATGGTGGCGGCCCGCCGCAACCGCCGCTCGGTGGCGTCGCGGAGGAAGGGAGCGGGCCGCAGCAGCGGCCGCAACTCGGACGGACGAGGCAACCGACGCTGGACCATGCCCCCACCCTAGAACGGCGCACTCACGTGGGGTGGGCGGGCGTCAGGGGCGACGGCGGGCCAGTTCGAACGCCGCCACCGCTGCGGCGCTCGCCACGCCCAGGCTCTCCACGCCGCCGTGCATGGGGATGGCCAGCACGCCGTCGAGGTGGGGGCGGATCGAGTCGGAGAGGCCCTCGGACTCGTTGCCGAGCACCAGCGCGACGCGCCTCGGGAGCTCCGCGGAGAGCAGGGAGTCGCCGCCCGCGTCGAGCCCGAAGATCGTGAAACCGGCGGTGTGCAGGGCCTCGCAGCCCTCCTCGACGGTGGCCGAACGCAGCACCGGTGCCCGGAACGCCACGCCGGCCGACGCCTTGATCATCAACGGGTCGATGGACGGCAGGCCGCGGCGGGGGAGCAGAACGCCGTCGAGGCCCGCGGCGGTGGCGCTGCGCAGGATCATCCCGACGTTCGACGGGTTGGTGAGCCGGTCGAGCACCAGCACCGCGACCTGGTCGTTCGCGCCCAGCGTGTCGAGGAACTCCGCGATCGGCGCCATCCGGGGCGCGACGACGTCGGCGAGCACGCCCTGGTCGTGACGCCCGTTTCCGGCCAGCACCTTGACGCGGTGGGCGGTGGCGCGCTGCACCGGGACTCCCCGGGTCCGGGCCGAGTCGAGGATCTCGCGGGCCGACCCGCCGCGGACGTCCTCGGCGAGGATGACCTTGTCCACCTGCAGCGAGGTGTCGTCGAGCGCCTCCAGCACGGGCTTGCGCCCGTAGACCGTGATGAAGGTGTCTTTCGGCGATCGGGGGGTGGACACGGGGTAAGCCTAGGATCGTCCTATGCCGCCTCGGCTCTCCGCCCTCGACGCCTCGTTCCTCTACCTGGAGCAGCCGACCACGCCGATGCACGTCGGCGCCGTGTCGATCTTCCGACGGCCGAAGGCCGGTTTCGACTACGACCGGCTCGTCGAGCTCATCGAGCAGCGCATCGCGCTCGTGCCCCGTTACCGCCAGAAGGTCCGCCACGTGCCGGGCAACCTGGCGCGGCCGGTGTGGGTCGACGATCCCGAGTTCGACGTCGCCTACCACGTGCGACGCTCCGCGCTGCCCAAACCGGGCTCCGACGCCCAGCTCACCGAGCTCGTGGCCCGGTTGATGTCGCGGCCGCTCGACCACACCCGTCCGCTGTGGGAGATGTACCTCGTCGAGGGCCTCGCGCGGGGCCGCACGGCGGTGCTCACCAAGACCCACCAGGCGATGGTCGACGGCATCTCCGCGATCGACATCGGCCAGGTGATCCTCGACGTCTCCGCCGATCCGCGCGTGGTGGCCGAGGAGCTGTGGATGCCGCGCCCCGAGCCGACCGACGCCCAGCTCATGCTCGGCGCGGTCGCCGAGGCGGTGGCCCGGCCGGGGGAGATCATCGACAACACCCGCGTCGCCATCGGGGACACCGTCGCCACGGTGGGCAAGCTCGTCGGAGGGGTGGGTCAGCTGTTCTCGATGGCCCGCACGGCCAGCCGCCGGGCCCCCGGCTCGCCGCTCAACGTCGACATCTCCACGCAGCGCCGGTTCGCGATCGCCCGCACCGAGCTCGAGGACTACCGCAAGATCCGGGCCGCGCACGGCTGCTCGGTCAACGACGTGGTGCTCAGCGTCGTCGCCGGGGCGCTGCGCAACTGGCTGCTCTCGCGCGGTGAGGCCGTCACGGCGTCGTCGTCGGTGCGGGCGATGGTGCCGCTGTCGGTGCGCGGCGAGGCCGACGTGCCCAGCTCCGCCACGGCCGGCTCGCTCGGCAACCGCGTGTCGTCGTTCCTGGTCGACCTCCCGGTCGGGGAGCCGAGCCCGGTGGTGCGGCTGCACCACGTCACGCACGCGATGCGCGAGCACACCTCGACGGGGCAGTCGGTGGGCGCGGACACCCTGGTCCGCATCGGCGGCTTCGCGCCTCCTACCCTGCACGCGCTGGGCGCCCGCGCCGCGAGCGGCATCTCCAAGCGGATCTTCAACCTGGTGGTGACGAACGTGCCGGGCCCGCAGTTCCCGCTCTACGCCGCCGGGGCCAGGATGCTCGAGATGTTCCCGGTGGTGCCGCTGGCGAAGGGCCAGGCGCTCGCCATCGGCCTCACCTCGTACAACGGTGGGGTGTACTACGGCTTCAACGGCGACCGCGACGCGATGGCCGACGTCGACGTGCTGGCCGGGCTGGTCGGCGAGTCGCTCGAGGAACTGCTGGAGACGGTGAGCTGATCGATGCGGGTGTATGTGCCGGCCACGTGGCCGATGTTGCGGACGCTGGTCAAGAACGGGGTGGTGTCCCCGATCGGCGGCACCGCGTTCTCGCTGACGCCGAAGCTGCGCGAGTCCTACACCTCCGGTGACGAGGAGGAGCTCGAGTACGCGGCGCTGTCGGAGGCCGCGCGGGCGTCACTGCGGCTGCTGTCGGTGGAGTTCGGCCTCGGCGAGGACGGCACCCCGGCGCGGCGGTGCGTGATCGCGGCCGACCTCGACGACGTCACGCTGCGCCCCGATCTCGACGACGGCGCCGTGCGCATCTCCGGCCCGGTGCCGCTGGAGAAGGTGGCGGCCGTGCACGTCGACACGGAGGAGGCCGAGTACGCGGTGCGCCAGGCCTCGGACGCGATCGACTCGGCCGACATGGGCGACCTGGACGCGGAGTTCCTCGTCGGCGAGGCGGAGGACCACGAGCTGGCCTGGTACGACCCCTCGGAGATCGCGTTCCTGGTGGAGCTGCGCTGAACCGCCCGTGCGTGGATAACGGTGTTCCCGCACCGGTATCCGCTCACGACCTCGGGCGCCATGCCGAGTAGGAGCTGACCGGCCCGGCGTGGGGGCGGTAGAGCCACGGCCACGGGTGCAGCACGGAAGGTGAGACCACGTCGGACAGCCGTCGGAACCCGGGCACCGGCGCGAACGTGACGGCGGCCGACCTGCCCTCCAGCTCCGCGGCCACCTCGCCGCGCCGGACCTCGACGGTCCGGCGCGTCGCCAGATCGGCGAGCGTCTCGGCCAGGAACACCAGCCGCTTGCCCGACAGCCGCAGCCGCGCGAGCAGCGGCTCGTCGAACACGAAGACGGCGGGCAGGTCCGGGTGCGCGGCCAGCGCCGGGTCGGCGTCACCGAGCGACTCGGCGGTCAGCCAGACCGCCTCGGGCTCGGCGAGCCGCAGCGGGGTGCGGGGCCCACCGGGCGACTCGGGATCAGGATCGTGGCGCAGCAGCGGCTCGGGATCGTCGAGGGCCGTGGTTCCTGAGGACGGCCAGTCCTCGATCGGGCACGCGTCGGCCAGCGCGCAGCCCCGGCACAGCTGCGGCGCCCGCTTCTCCACCTGCCACCGGGAGAAGCCGTAGGGCTTGCCGGTGCCCGCGCCGATCGTCCACTGCCAGCCGAGCCGGTTGGCCGCGCGGGAGCCGTCGAGCAGGTGGGTGAAGAACCGGTCCTCGCCCGCGGTCCACTCGGCGCCGGCGCGCACCGTCCACTGCGAGGACATCCACATCCGCGTCTGGTTGACCAGCCAGCCGTCGGTCTCCAGTTCCTCGACGCACGCGGCGACGCAGTTCATCGACGCGGGCCACGGCTCGTCCCAGGAGCGCGCGGGCCGGGCCGGAGCCTGCCGCAGCGCCGACGCCGTGCGGCGGCCCAGCCGCGCGTAGAGGTGCCGCGCGTACTCCTGCCAGGCCAGCTCGTCGCGGAATTTCGTGCGGTCGCGGGTGGGCGCATCGGCGGCCGCGGCCCAGGCGGTGGGCAGGTCGATCAGGCCGTGGCGGATGTACGGGGACAGCCGCGTGGCGCCGCGCCGCGACGGCGGCAGCACCTCGTTGCGACGCGCGGCGTAGCCGGTGAGGTCGAGGCCGGCGAGCGCGGCGTCGGCGGTGGTCTGCCCACCCCGGAACGACGGCGAGGGCGTCGGGTCGTCGCAGCAGAGGTCGCGCAGGTGGGTCCGGACCCAGCCGGCCGCGTCGTCGGGGGTGGGGGTGGGGAGCAGCACCGGTCAAGTCTGTGGGCTGGCGGGTCGATGCGCGCGATGATCGGCCCGTGGACATCGGGGACGTGACGCGCGCCGGGCTCACCTCGGTGGCGCGGCTGGGACGGCGGCTGGGGTTGCCCGTCGACGACCTGCGCGTGCTCTCGTCGCGCGGGAACCTCCTGGTGCACCTCGCCCCGGCCCCGGTGCTGGCCCGGGCGGTGACGCTGACCGCGGCGACCCGTGCCGATCCCGCCGCGTGGGTCGCCCGGGAGATCGGGGTGTCGGCCTGGGCGGCGTCCCGGGGAGGGCCGGTGGCGCAGCCGACCACGCTCGTGGATCCCGGCCCGCACGACGCGGACGGGCTGGTCGTCGGGCTGATGGAGTTCCGCGCGGGCACACCCGGCCGCGCGGAGGGACGCGAGCTGGGGGAGGCCCTCGCGGCCCTGCACGCGGCCACCGCGGACTACCCGGGGGAGCTGCCCTGGCTGGCCCCCGCGCACGAGCAGGTGGGCGATGCCCTCCGGACGGCCGCCGCCTGGCTGCCGGCCGCCACCACCGGGGCGCTGCGCGCCCACCACCAGCGGGTGCTCGCCGACCTGGACGGCGCCGGCTCCGCTCCCGTCGTCCTGCACGGGGACGCGCACGCGGGCAACCTGCTCCGCAGCGGTAACGGCTGGTTCTGGGTGGATCTGGAGGAGACGTCCCTCGGACCGCCCGAATGGGATCTCGCGGTCCTCGACGATCCCGTCGCGATCGAGGCCTACCGCGCCCGCACCGGCCTGGTGGTGGCCGATCTCGCCCCGTTCCGCGCGGCGCGGGAGCTGGAAGGGGCGGTCTGGCTGCAGGTGATGGCGCGGCAGTTCCCCGCGCGGTACCGGCAGGCGGCCGACGAGCGGCTGGCCGCGCTGCTGGGCCGAGCTCAGCGGTCGCGGCGCCGGCCCCGCCGGTCCCGCCGGTCCTGACGACGGTCGTCGCGGGCGCGGTCGTCGCCGCCGTCGTCGCCGCCGTCGTCACCGCCATCGTGGCGGCTGCCGTAGAACAGCGCTCCCGCGGCGGGGATCAGGAGGAACCACCACCACCCGCCCACGGTGAAGAACAGCGCGAGCGCCACGAAGGGCATCACGGCCATGATCCGCGGCGCCGCGACGTCCAGGAAGGCGTTGCCCCGGTTCGCCACCGCCCCCGGCTCGCCCACCACGGGCATCGCCCGGGTCGGCGGGGGTACGGCCGGCAGCGGCGCGGTGGCGCCGATCGCCGGGTGCGGGGCGGGCAGATCGGTGAACAGCTCCGTCAGCTCCGACGCGACCGTGGCGTTCGCGGCCTTCGCCGACCGCTCGCCGTACTCCTCCACCCCGAGCCGGCCCGCCTCCAGATGGGCGTCGAGCGCCTTCATCGCGGAGTTGCGCTCGCTGGTACCGACGCGCATCGAGCCGCTGCCTGTCCCCTCGCTCATGGAACGGCAGCCTGCCACTCGGACGAGGTCAGCGCACCTGTGCGGCGGGCGGCGCGTCGATCTCGACGGGCTGTCCCCAGTCGCGGTAGCTCCCCGTGATGGACAGCGTGCCGATCCCGGGGAGGTTCTGCCGCACCGCGCTGCGGACGGGCCGGTCCTGCGCGTCGACCCAGAGCGTCGAGGTGACGGTGGCCAGCCCCCCGCGCACCTGCTGCTCGAGCTGGGCCTTCAGCGCCGGGTCGGTCTCCTGGGCGGCGGCCTTCGTCAGGTCGACGACGATCGCGTAGCGGACGGCCGGGTCCCCGTCGATCGTGTCGGCGGTGGCCCCGGAGATCTGCGTGGCGTCGGCGTAGCGGCTGAGCGTGCGCGTGGGGTCGGCGCTCTCCGTGAGCGTCGTGGCCAGCGCCGCCAGGCCCTTGGCAGCCGGATCGGTGCTGGTGGGATCGACGCGCACCCACGGCTGCCTGGCCGCGATCTGCCCCTTCGGAGGCGGGAGCCGCAGGTAGGCGGCGTCGGGCAGCACGATGTAGCTGGTCTCCTGGGGCGCCACCCCCTTCTGGGTGACCACCTGGGTGAACTGCACCGACACCGCGTTGGTGAGGACCCGCAGCACGCCCTCGCCGGTGAACTGCAGGGTGGCGTTGCCCGTGATGTCACCGCGCAGGCTCAGCCGGGCCGTCTGGTCGGTGCGCTGACGCTGGGCCACGGCCGCGACCAGGTCGGCGATCGTGCTGAAGCGCGCCGGGGCCGCGGTCGGGACCGGCGCGCTCGAACACGCCGTCACCGCAGCCAGGAGCACCACCAGTGCAATGACGTGTCTGCCGTACCTCATCAGGGAGCCTCCACGGGTCCGCAGCGGCGACAGGGCAGCGCAACGTCACCGCAGAGCTACCAGGACCCGCCTGAGCGCAACGAGCCGGCCGGGCCGGAGTAACGCCTTCTCCACGAGAACGTCGAGCGCGCACTCGGGATCGGCGGGCGGTCCGAGGTGGCCGCATCCCCGCGGGCAGTCCTCGATGGCGGCGGCGAGGTCGTCGAAGGCGCGGGGGACGTCGTCGGCCTTGACGTGGTTGAGGCCGAACGACCGGATGCCGGGGGTGTCCACCACCCAGCCGCCCCCCCGCGCCTCGGGCAGCGGCAGGGCGAGCGCGGCGGTGGTGGTGTGCCGACCCTTCCCGATGTTCGACACGATGCCGACGGCCCGGGCGGCGTCGGGCAGCAGCAGGTTGACGAGCGTCGACTTGCCGACCCCCGAGTGCCCGACGAGTGCCGAGACCCGCCCGGCCAGCTGGTTCGCCAGGGCTTCCGGCCACTCGTCGCGGCGCGTGACGAGCACCGGGATGTCGAGCTCGCGGTACTGGGCGGCGAACTCCTCGGGATCGGCGAGGTCGGACTTCGTCAGGCACAGCACCGGCGCGAGCCCGCCCGCGTAGGCGGCGACGAGGCAGCGGTCCACGAACCCGGTGCGCGGCTCCGGATCGGCCACGGCCGTGACGATCACGAGTTGCTCGGCGTTGGCCACCACCACGCGCTCGAACGGGTCGTCGTCGTCGGCGGTGCGGCGCAGCACCGTGGCGCGCTCCTCGCGGCGGACGATCCGCGCGATCGTGTCGACGGCACCGGACAGGTCCCCGACGATGCCCACCCGATCACCCACGACGATCGGGGTGCGGCCCAGCTCACGGGCCCGCATGGCCGTGACCGGCGGACGGGTCGCGTCACCGTCCGGGGCGCAGGTCCAGCGGCCGCGGTCCACGGTGGTGACCATCGCGACGGCCGCGTCGGCGTGGTCGGGGCGGGTCTTGGTGCGCGGGCGGGCGCTGCGCCGTCCGGGTCGGATCCGGACGTCGGACTCGTCGTACTCCCTCTTGCTCAAGACACGAGCCCTGCCCACCGTCCGGGGAAGTCGGGGATGGTCTTGTCGGTGCACCCGATGTCGTCGATCTCGACATCCGGCACCACGAGCCCGATGAGCGCGCCCGCCGTGGCCATCCGGTGGTCGGCGTAGGCGCCCCACAGCCCGCCGTGCATTGCGGCCGGCCGGATCAGCAGGCCGTCCTCGGTCTCGGAGGCGTCGCCGCCGAGCCGGTTGATCTCGGCGACCAGCGCGGCGAGCCGGTCGGTCTCGTGCCCGCGGATGTGCGCGACGCCGCGGATCCGCGACGGGCCCGAGGCCAGCGCGGCGACCGCGGCGATCGTCGGCGTGAGCTCGCTGGCGTCGTGCAGGTCGACGTCCACCCCGTCGAGCCGGTCGGGGCCGGTGACGGTCATGCCGCCGTCGGATGCGTCCACGGTCGCGCCGAACTGCGCGAGCACCGACAGCACCTCGACGCCGGGCTGCGTCGACCCGGCGGGCCACCCGGCGACGGTGACCCGTCCGCCGGTGACGGCGGCCGCGGCGAGGAAGACCGCCGCGTTGGAGAGGTCGGGCTCCACCGCCCAGTCCCGCGGGCGGATCGGACCCGGCGCCACCCGCCACGTGTTGGCCTCGCTGTCGTCGACGTCCACGCCCGCGGTGCGCAGCATGTCCACGGTCATCTCGATGTGGGGCAGCGACGGGACCGGCTTGCCGTCGTGGTGGACGGTGACGCCCTTCTCGAACCGGGCAGCGGAAAGAAGAAGCCCGGACACGAACTGCGACGACGCCGACGCGTCGATCACCACGTCGCCGCCGTTCAGCGCGCCGGTGCCGTGCAGGGTGAACGGCAGTGCGTCCCCCTCGATGCTCGCGCCCAGGGCCCGCAACGCGTCCAGCACCGTCCCCATCGGACGGTTGCGGGCGTGGGGGTCGCCGTCGAAGGCGACGGGGCCGTCGGCCAGCGCGGCGGCCGGCGGGACGAAGCGCATGACGGTGCCGGCGAGGCCGCAGTCGACGGTGCCGCCGTGCAGCCGGTCGTACGCGGCGACGGTGACGTGCTCGCCGTCCACCTCGATGGGGACGCCGAGCGACCGCAGCGCGCCCACCATCAGGGCGGTGTCGCGGGTGGCGGGTGCCCCGGAGACGGACGCGGGGCCGCCGGAGAGGGCGGCGAGCAGCAGCGCGCGGTTGGTGACGGACTTGGAGCCGGGCACGGCCACCCGACCGTGGACGGGGCCGGAGGCGAGCGGCGCGGGCCAGGAGGAGGTCACGGGAGACATGATCCCCCATCCCCGGTCAGGCCGGGGGCGCACCGCCGAGCAGCGCGACGATCTGGGCCACGCCGGATCGCATCTCGACACCGCCAAGGCGCCGGCCGAACTCGGCCTGGGTCTCGCGGAGCGCGTTGAGCGTGCGCGTATGTGCCCGCAACTCGGATCTGACCTCGGAGACATCACGGTCGGCCGCTGGCCAGCACACGAACCGCTGCCGCACCGGTGCCGGACCCGGCCAGCTTCTGCCGGAGGTCGGCGACGTCCTGCTCCAGCCGGCTGGCGCGGGCCTCGATCTCCTCCCGGGGTCGTCATGCAGATGAGGGTAGAACCGCCACCGGCCCGTCCGGTGGCGGTTCGCGACAGCTGGGAGCATGGACCTCATGTGCGGTCGCTACGCCTCCATCAAGGCCCCCGCGGACCTGGCCGACGAGTTCCGCGCCGTCGACGCCACCGAGGGGGTCGAGCCCGACTACAACGTCGCCCCCACCAAGAACGTGGTGGCCGTCGTCCAGCGCCACCCCCGCGACGCCGAGGGCACGCCCGACCCCGACACCACCGAGCGCAGCCTGCGCGTCGTGCGCTGGGGGCTCGTGCCGTCGTGGTCGAAGGACCCGAAGGCCGGCGCCCGCATGATCAACGCCCGGTCGGAGTCGGCGGCGGAGAAGCCCTCGTTCCGCAAGGCGCTGCAGGCCCGGCGCTGCCTGCTCCCGGCCGACGGCTGGTACGAGTGGCAGCGCGGTCCCGAGCACAAGCAGCCCTACTACACCCACTACGCCGACGGGTCGTCGCTCGCGATGGCCGGGCTGTGGGAGTTCTGGAAGCCGAAGGACGACCCCGGGAACCTCTACCCCGACGGCCTGGTCACCGCGTGCGTGCTGACCACCGCCGCGGTGGGCCCGCTCGCCCAGGTGCACGACCGGATGCCGCTCGTGCTGCCACCGTCGGCGTGGGACCGGTGGCTCGACCCCGACGCCGGCAGCGACTCGGTCACGGACCTGATCGTGCCGCCGTCGGCGGAGCTGGTGGCCACCATGGAGCTGCGGCCGGTGTCGGCGCTGGTCAACAGCGTGCGCAACAACGGCCCGGAGCTGCTGGACGAGCTGGCCGCCGAGGACGTGGCCGAGCCGCTGCAGCTCGACCTGCTGGCCGGGCCCAACCCCCGGTGACCATCGCCCCGGCCCCGTGTGTCCATGAGGCGGAGGGGGCGGCGTGACGGTCGAGGAGGTCGCGACGCCGCACGGGCCGGCCCGCGTCACCCGGTACGACGCGGCCGCCCCGCGCGCCCTGCTGCTGCTCGGGCACGGGGCAGGCGGCGGCATCACGGCGCCCGATCTCGTCGCGGCCACGGCCGCCGCCCTGGACGCCGGGGTGTCGGTCGCGCTCGTCGAGCAGCCCTACCGCGTCGCCGGCCGCCGCGCCCCCGCCCCGGCGGGACAGCTCGACACGGCGTGGCTGGCGGTCGTCGAGCACGTGGGCCACGACCTGCCGTTGGTCGTCGGCGGGCGCAGCTCCGGAGCGCGGGTGGCCTGCCGCAACGCCACCGCCTGCGGGGCGATCGGCGTGCTGTGCCTGGCCTTCCCCGTCCACCCGCCCGGCAAGCCCGGGAAGGACCGCCTCCACGAACTGGCCGCCCCGACCGTGCCGGTGCTGGTGGTGCAGGGCGAACGCGACCCCTTCGGCGTGCCGCCGCAGGCCTCCGGTCGCGACCTGGTGCTGCTGCGGGGCGACCACTCGCTCAAGTCCGACGCCCCCGGCCTCCGCGCCGCCGTCGGAACCTGGCTCCGAACACTCCCGTAACCCCGCGAGTCGGGGTGTCCGTGCGACCGAGTCGCGCCGTGGGTGCGCACGCAGACCCCGACTCGATCGCACGCAGACCCCGACTCGCGGGGTTCACGACGTGGCGATGGGGGCGAAGGTCGCGCCGGTGAGACGGGCCAGGTCGGCGGGGGAGAGCTCCACCTCCAGGCCGCGTCGCCCGCCGCTGCAGTACATCGTCGTGAGCGCCTCGGCCGACGCGTCGAGCACCGTGGGGAGGCGTTTGCGCTGGCCCAGCGGCGAGATGCCGCCGGCCACGTAGCCGGTGGCCCGCTCGGCGGCGGCCACGTCGGCCATCTTCGCCCGCTTGCCCCCGACCGCGGCGGCGAGCGCCTTCAGGTCCAGCATCGCCGACACCGGCACGACGCCGACGGTGAGCGTCCCGTCCACCTCGGCGACGAGCGTCTTGAACACCTGGGACGGGTCGAGCCCGAGGATCTCCGCCGCCTCCGGTCCGTAGGCGGCGCCCCCGTCGTGCTCGTAGACGTGGGTGCGGTGCTCGACCTTCGCCCTGGCCAGCAGCGCGGTCGCCGGTGTGCCTTTGCCTGCCACGTCACGGACCCTAAGGGAATCACCCGACGGAGGTCCGTGTTGGACACCAACGTGACGTACGCAGTGATGGAGGCCCCGGTTCCGGTGAGGGACACGCGGCCGACGAGCCGGACCAGGACGGAGCGCGTACGCTCGCCCCGTCATCCGGTTGCCGCAGCGGTGACCGTCCCCCAGGTCGCGCCCGGCGCGATCCGGCGCGAGAGGAGCACGGTGCCCGGCACCGAGCAGGCGGCCGAATCCGCGGCAGCAACCACCGCCGACGAGGCGCAGGTCGACGCACCGGTCGACATGGAGCAGGAGACCACCGAGGAGCGGGCCGCGCGTTTCGAACGCGACGCCATGCCGCTCCTCGACCAGCTCTACGGCGCCGCCCTGCGGATGACGCGCAACCCGGCCGACGCCGAGGACCTCGTGCAGGAGACGTTCCTCAAGGCCTACTCGGCCTTCCGGACCTTCCGCGCGGGCACCAACCTCAAGGCCTGGCTCTACCGCATCCTCACCAACACCTACATCAACGGCTACCGCAAGAAGCAGCGTCAGCCGTTGCAGTCCTCCGCCGACGAGATCACCGACTGGCAGGAGGCCCAGGCCTCCGAGCACACGTCGCGCGGTCTGCGCTCGGCCGAGGTCGAGGCGCTGGACCTGCTGCCCGACAACGACGTGAAGTCGGCGCTGCAGGCGCTGCCCGACGACTTCCGGATGGCGGTCTACCTCGCCGACGTCGAGGGCTTCGCCTACAAGGAGATCGCCGAGATCATGGGCACCCCGATCGGCACCGTGATGTCACGGCTGCACCGGGGCCGTCGCCAGCTGCGCGACATGCTCACCGATACCGCCCGGGACCGTGGCTTCCTTCGTGGGGAGCAGGGCCTGCGCGGCGACAAGGCACAGGAGGAGGTCACCTCATGAGCTGCGGCGACCACCACGACACGAACTGCTCCGAGGTGCTGGCCGAGGTGTGGCTGTTCCTCGACCAGGAGTGCAACGAGAGCCGCCGGGCCCTGCTCGCCCAGCACCTCGACGAGTGCCAGCCCTGCCTCGCCGAGTACGGGCTCGAGGAGAAGCTGAAGAAGCTGCTGGCCACCAAGTGCGGCGGCGAGCACGCCCCGACCGGCCTCAAGGACAAGCTGCGCCAGCAGATCCGCGTGGCCGTGCTGGAGCAGGCCGACGTCACGGTGGCCACGAGCCCCGAGGGCACCACCACCACGACCGTGGAGGTCCGCTCCACGCGCATCGAGCAGCGCGGCTGAGCACACCCCGAACAGCAAGAAGCCCGGTGGAGATTCTCCACCGGGCTTCTTCGTTCTCACGTGTTGGGCTTCTTGCCGTGGTTGGCGCCCTTCTTGCCGCGGTCGCGACGCTTGCGTGCACGCTTCGACATGCTTACCTCCTCCAGATCGCTCGTCTGGGGCCAATGGTCCCACGTGGTTGGATGGGATCTACGAGCGCGGGGGAGCGGGAGGCCGGTTCAGACGTGTCCACCTTGAGTGAGCTGCTGGCCGAGCACACGCAGCTGTCCGGCGACGCCGTCGAACACCTGCAACGCGTGGTCGCCGAGTGGCAGTTGCTGGCGGACATGTCCTTCGCCGACTTCCTGCTCTGGATCCCGCTCGGCAGCGCCGATGTGGGGGCCGACAGCGAGTTCCTCTGCGTCGCCCAGGCCCGTCCGACGACCGGCCCGACCGCTCATCCCGAGGACATCGTGGCGGCCCGCGTCACGGCCACGGAGAACCCCCAGCTGCGGCGCGCCATCGTCGAGGGCCGCATCTGCCGGGAGGAGAACCCCCGCTGGCACCTGGAGGTGCCGGTGCGCTCGGAGACCATCCCGGTGCGCCACGGCGGCTCCGTGGTCGCCGTGCTGTCGCGCGACACCAACCTGGCCATGCCGCGGGTGCCGAGCCCGTTGGAGATCGCCTACCTCGGCTGCGCATCGGACCTGTGCCAGATGGTGGCCGACAGCACCTTCCCGGCCCGTGCGTCGGTCGTGGGGGCCGATACGAGCCCACGAGCGGGTGACGGTCTCATCCGGCTCGACGCGCTGGGCCTGGTGGCCTACGCCAGCCCCAACGCGATCTCGGCGTACCACCGCATGGGGCTCGCGGCCGACCTCATCGGCGTCTCGCTCGCCCAGTCCACCCGGGAGCTCGTCCACGACCCGTTCGACGCCGCCGAGGTGGCGGCCCGGATCGCCGCCGCGCTGGACGGACGCAACTCGCTGCGGATGGAGGTGCGGGCCCGCGGGGCCGTGATGCTGGTGCGGGCCCTGCCGCTGCGCCCCCGGGGTGACGCGGCGGGCGCCCTGGTGCTCGTCCGGGACGTCACCGACCTGCGCCGGCGCGACATGGCGCTGTTGAGCAAGGACGCCACCATCCGCGAGATCCACCACCGCGTGAAGAACAACCTGCAGACCGTGGCCGCGCTGCTGCGCCTGCAGGCCCGCCGTACGGCGATCCCGGAGGCCCGGCGGGCGCTGGCGGAGAGCGTGCGCCGCGTGAACTCCATCGCTCTGGTACACGAGACGCTGTCGGTGTCGGTGGCCGAGCGCGTGGACCTCGACGAGCTGGTGGACAAGGTGCTGCCCGCCATCGGCGACGGCGCCACGGCCGAGGTGCGGGCCAAGGTCCGGCGCGAGGGCAGCTTCGGCACGCTGCCGGCCGCGCTGGCCACGCCGCTGGTGCTGGTGCTCACCGAGCTCGTGCACAACGCCCTGGCGCACGCCTTCGACCCCGGCACGGCCGGCGAGGTGGTGGTGTCGGCCACCCGGTCGGCCGGGGCACTGGACGTGGTGGTGGCCGACGACGGCCACGGCCTGCCGCCGGGGTTCGATCTGGCCACGTCAGACGGGTTGGGGCTGCAGATCGTGCGCACCCTGCTCGACTCGGAGCTGGACTCCGCTCTGCAGGTGCGGGCCCGCCCCGGAGGTGGTACGGAGGCCGTTATCAGGCTCTCCCTGAGGGGGCGTTAACCTGTTGTTCGTGGTCGAGATCTCCTGGTCGCAACGAGGAGTCCCGACTCCCCGCCGGAGCTGCTCCCGTGTGCGCCCGGTGGAACGACCGAGGGCCCGGAACCGGGTCGTGTCCGGTTTCGGGCCCTCGGTGGGGGAGAGTGTGTACTACTTCATGCTCGCGGTACTACATCTCGGTGCTACTGAGAATCTCGGTGGTGCTCAGATCAGGCGGTCCGTGCACGCGTACGTGCGTTGCGGCGCTTGAGTGCACGCCGCTCGTCCTCGCTCATGCCGCCCCAGACGCCTGCGTCCTGGCCGCTCTCCAGTGCCCACGTGAGGCACTCGGTGACCACGGGGCAGCGCCGGCATACGGTCTTGGCTTCGGCGATCTGCAGCAACGCCGGACCGCTGGTTCCCACAGGGAAAAACAGCTCGGGGTCCTCGTCGCGGCAGATAGCGCGGTGACGCCAGTCCATGTTGCTCTGCTCCTCGTACTTGCGCGATCGGGGTCGCGCCGATCGTCTGTCACGGTGTTTCCGCGCTTGTGAATAGTTTCACGAGCGCGCTCGATCTTCAAGGGTCGAGGGCTGATCGGGTGGGTTAGTTACCCAACTCACCTACTCACCGCAACGAGTGTAGCCACGATCGGTTACTCATCGTGTCTCGCTGTGGTGAACAATCAACCTCGAACCGCCCACGGGGGATCGGTTACCCGATCTCCCGACGGACCATGCGGCCAGCTCCGGTTTCCCGGGGCTCCCGCGGTCGTTCGTTCCGCCTGACCTACCTTGGGCCACTGTCTGACCTGGTGCGACCCCTTATCGGCCCGACGGTCCGCGCCCATCGGTGAATGGACACGATCTGTCACTCGCCCGAGTGACGGAAGGGGCCCAGGTGCGACGAGCTGCGGGTCTGGTACGACGACGCGTAGCGCCGTGGTCACGGCCCGAAGTGCTGTTCTGTGGCGCCACGACGTGCCCGGAGGGTGCAACGGCGGGTCGGCGCCGGACATTCCGGCCGCGTGACCAGGCCTATCCTGGAGGTCGTGATGGTCGAGCGGGAGACGCCGCGTCAGGTGCGGATCGCCGGCGTGCTGGTGGCGGTGCAGGCCCTGGCGGCGATCGGGTTCGCCGTGGCGATCGGCGTGCAGGCGGGTGAACTGTCCCTGTCGGCTCCCGCCGTGCTGGGCGAGACCGCCTTCTTCGTGCTCATCGGCCTCGCGCTGCTCGGCGTGGGCGTCGGACTGGTCGCGGGGCGCCGTGTGGCGCGCACGCCCGCCATCGTCACCCAGCTGCTGCTGCTGCCGGTGGTCTACGCGCTGATCGGCCCGTCGCAGCAGCTGCTGCTGGGCATCGTCGCCGGCGGCTACGTGATCACCACGTTCCTGCTGCTGATCAGTGAGCCGTCCAGGATGTGGTCCATGGACCTGGAGGGCCGGTCCCGCTAGCCCGAGCGCCTGCCCCTACTTCTGCCGGTCGAGGTCACGAAGGGCGTCGCCGTCGAGGCGGAAGGTGGTCCACTCGTCCATGGGGACGGCGCCGATCGAGCGGTAGAAGGCGATCGACGGCGCGTTCCAGTCCAGCACCGACCACTCCAGGCGGGCGTAGCCCCGTTCACGGCACACCGAGGCCAGCTGCGCCAGCAGGCCCCGGCCGAGGCCGCGCCCGCGGTGCTCGGGGCGGACGTAGAGGTCCTCGAGGTAGATCCCGTGCACCCCGCGCCAGGTGGAGAAGTTGCGGAACCACAACGCACAGCCGACCACCTCGCCGTCGACGGTGGCGACGTGGCCGAACAGGGCCGGTGCGGGTCCGAAGAGGGCCGCGTGGAGCTGCTCGTCGGTGAGGTGGCAGGACGCCGGCTCCCGCTCGTACTCGGCGAGCTCGCGGACGAGCCCGACGACGGCCGCGACGTCGTCGGCCGCGACGTCCCGGATGGTGGGGTCCACGAACACAGGGTTCACGAGGACAGGGCCCGCAGGTTGACGTGCACCAGCTGCGGCACGCCCCGCTCCTCGCCCAGCACCGCGAACGACGGGGCGTCCATCGCGAAGTGGACGCCGCCCGAGGCGGGCAGGCCGATCCAGCGCGCCGCCAGCACCCGGCTGAACTGTCCGTGCCCGACCAGCACGACGTCACCGCCGGTCGTGGCGGCGCGGGCGTCGGCGAGCACGGAGTCGGCGCGGGCGGTGACCTGCTCGGCGGTCTCGCCGTTCGGGCACGGGTGGGTCCACACCGTCCAGCCGGGCACGGTCTCGCGGATCGTCTCGGTGGTGATGCCCTCGTAGTCGCCGTAGTCCCATTCGGCGAGGCGCTCGTCGATGCGGTCGACGTGCAGGCCGGCCAGCTCCGCGGTGTCGCGGGCACGGCTGCGCGGGCTGCTCAGGACCAGGACGGGCGGGGTGTCGCCGCGCAGCCGCACCAGCAGGTCACCCGCGGCCTTGGCCAACCCGCGTCCCCGGTCGGTGAGGGGGATGTCGGTGCTGCCCGTGTGGCGGCCGGACAGCGACCACTCCGTCTCGCCGTGGCGCAGCAGGAAAACTCGGCTGTTGGACACAGCACTCGACCTTAGTGTCCGGGGGATGGAACCGGTCTACGAGACGATCGGGCCCGGCTGCCGCTCGGTCCGGCGGCCCGACCCGCGGATCGCCGCGGCGATCCGGCAGGCCATCGGCGACGCCACCACGGTGCTCCACGTCGGGGCGGGCGCGGGCTCCTGCGAGCCGCCGGCCGCGACGGTGCCGGTGGTGGAGCCATCCGCGGTGACGATCGTGCAGCGGCCCGTCGGAGCCGCCCGGCCCTCGTCGAGCGGGCCGTCGCGCAGCTCGCGGCCGATCTGGAGTCCGGGGCATGGGCCCGGCGCCACGCCGTCCTCGTCGACCTCGTCGACCTCCCGGAGCTCGACGTCGGCTACCGGCCGGTGGTGGCCGGGGACTGAGCCGGGTGCGCGTGCACCGTGGCCGCGGTCAGGCGCGGCACGGCGTGGGTGAGCTCGTGCTCGGCGGCGTGCGCGGTGCGGTGGGCGTCCTCGATCGTGACGCCGGCGGGCACCGACAGGTCCACCTCGGCGCGCAGGGCGTGGCCGATCCAGCGCAGCCGCACCCGGTCGACCGCGACGACGCCGTCCACGTGCGCCAGAGCGTCGGTGGCCTGCGCCACCAGTTCCGGGTCCACAGCGTCCATCAGGCGCGCGAGCACCTGCTTGGCCGCGCCCCAGGTGACGGTGGCGATGGCCGCGGTGATGGCCAGGCCGACCACCGGGTCCGCCCAGCGCCAGCCCAGTGCCGCGCCACCGGCGCTCAGCAGCACCGCGGCGGAGGTGATGGCGTCGGTGCGGGCGTGCAGGCCGTCGGCGACCAGCGCGGCCGAGCCGATGCGCCGGCCGGTGCGCAGCCGCACCTGGGCGGCGATCTCGTTGCCGACCGCGCCGACCAGCCCGGCCGCGGCCACGGCCCACAGGAACCGGACGTCGGTGGGCTCGGCCAGGCGGCGGATCGACTCGTACCCGGCGTAGACCGCCGAGGCGAGGATGACCAGCACCACCACGACGCCGGCGACGTCCTCCGCGCGGCCGTAGCCGTAGGTGTAGCGGCGGGTGGCCGGGCGGCGGCCCAGCCAGAACGCGATGCCGACGGGTACGGCGGTCAGGGCGTCGGCGACGTTGTGCAGGGTGTCCGAGAGCAGGGCCACCGACCCCGACATCACCGCCACGACCGCCTGGAACGCGGCCGTCACGCCCAGCACGGCCAGCGAGATCCACAGCGCGCGCATGCCGTCGGACGAGGCCTCCATCGTGGAGTCCACGCGGTCCGCGGCGTCGTGGCTGTGCGGGGTGACGACGTGGCGGAGGCTGTCCAGCCACGTCCGGCGGGGCGCGTGCTCGTGGCCGTGTCCGTGGCCGTGCCCGTGACCGGTTTGCGCTGCTGTGCTCATGCCCGGCACAATACGTGCTCATGTACGCACACGACAATAGCGGTGTCGCCGAGAACACGCTGCGGTGGGACGAGCTGCCTCCCGACGAGTACGTCGAGGCCGCCGTCGAGTCGTTCCGGATGCTCGCCGACCCCACCCGGCTGCGGCTGCTGTGGCTGCTGTGCGGCGCCGAGTACGACGTGACGGACCTGGCGGAGGCCGTCGGCGCCGCCCGGCCCGCCGTGTCGCAGCACCTGGCGAAGCTGCGGCTCGCCGGGCTGGTGGCCACCCGCCGTGACGGCCGCCGGGCGGTCTACCGGGCCCGGGGTGGCCACGTCCGCCGGCTGCTCGCCGAGGCGCTGGAGGCGGCCGGGCACGTCGTCGGCGGGGTTCCGGAGCACGACTGACCCGCTCGGCCGCCGGCGGGAACGGCCGGGTCGGGAAGGGGTACCCGTGCACGCGACCTTCCGCAGGAGCGCGACCAGGCCCGGTCAGGGCGCGGGGGTGGCGGCGCTGATCGAGGGGGCCGCACTCCGAGGGCGACCACCCGCCGAACGGGGATCGCGGTCCCTCGCGAACGGTCGGGTGGTCAGCCGGCGCCCGTGACCTGCTCGCGCAGGATGTCGGCGTGCCCGCAGTGGTGGGCCAGCTCGCGCAGGACCTGCAGGTACACCCAGCGCAGCGTGCGTGGCCCCGCCCGGTGGCCGGTCACGACGGCGTCCAGCGGCAGTTCGGCGACCGTCGTCCGGGCCGTCGCGCACGCCGCGCGGTGGGCCGCCGTGACCGAGGCGACGGTGTCGTCGTCGGAGAGCCGGAAGGACTCGTCCGGGGTGGTCGCCAGGCCGAGCTCCCGGCGCGGCGTGCCACCGACGCACTCCTCGAACCACACCCGCTGCATCCACGTGACGTGCTTGAGCAGGCCGAGCAGCGTCGTCGCGGAGGGGACGAGGCGGCGACGGGCCTGCTCCTCGGTGAGCTGGTGGAGGGTGGCCTCGAGGGCACTGCGGTACTCCTCGACGAACGCGTCGAGCTGCGCGCGCTCGTCGTCCAGCCCCACGTCGAACGAGCCCATCGGCGTCTCCCTCGCAACGAGAAGCGACGCTGACCCACGGGAGGTTCTCCCGCTGGTCAGCGCCGCAGTCAGGGCCTGGATCAGGCAGCCTGCTTGGTCTCCCAGAAGATCTTGTCGATCTGGGCGATCAGGCCGAGGAGCTCCTCGCCCGTCTTCGGGTCGTTCGAACCCTTGGTGCCACTGGCACCCGCGGCCTTGGTGGCCTTGTTGAAGAGCTCGTGCAGCTCCGGGTACTTCTCGAAGTGCGGGGGCTTGAAGTAGTCGGTCCACAGCACCCACAGGTGGTGCTTGACCAGGTCGGAGCGCTGCTCCTTGATGTCGATGGCCCGGGCGCGGAAGGACGGGTCCTCGTTGCCCTGGTACTTCTCCTGGATGGCCTTGACCGACTCGGCCTCGATACGGGCCTGGGCCGGGTCGTACACGCCGCAGGGGAGGTCACAGTGAGCGGTGGCCTCGAGCCGCGGGCGGAGAATGCGGGACAGCATGCGCATGGGTCCTCCCTGGTGGTGATCGTTCTGGCCCGTTCGACACTACTCCCGGCCATATCGGACAGCAGCGTGGCGAGGAGGACGTGTGCGGTGGCGCAGAGTGGGTATCCGGGGACCTTCGATGTCGCCCACCCTGTCGGACGGCGACGTGGTGCTGGCGCGGTTCGGCGCGGCCCCCGCACCCGGTGACGTGGTGCTCGTCCGCTGGTCGGAGCGCCCGGGCCAGCTGTCGGTGAAGCGCGCCGCGCACCCCGACGGCGACGGGTGGTGGGTGCTGGGCGACAACCCGGACGGGAGCACGGACTCCCGCATGCTGGGACCGGCCCACGTGGTGGGAGTGGTGCGGGCGCGCCTCTACCCGAGACCGGGCCGCCTGCGGGCCCGATAGGCGGACCGTGGCCATCCGCTCTGCACGGTGATCCGGCTCAAATCGGCGCGCCTCCGGCCGCCCGGACCGCTACCGTGGGGCCACCTGACCGCCCCCTCGGCGTCGCCGCTCCATCCTGCGGCCGCGACCGAATGGCCGTCCGGCACCGACTCGGGGCCCGCACCGTGGCCCCCGGTGCACGGCGAGCACACGCCCGAGCACCCGGAGTACCCCCATGACCGTCGTCCCCGAACTCACCCTGCCCACGTCCGAGGAGATCTTCGCCGCGCACCTGGGCGGCAAGCTCTCCACCGGGCTCGCCGCGCCGCTGGCGAACGCCCGCGACCTCGCCATCGCCTACACACCCGGTGTCGCCGAGGTGAGCCGGGCGATCGCCGCCGACCCCGCCGCGGCCGCCCGCTACACGTGGGCCAACCGTCTGGTGGCCGTCGTCAGCGACGGCACGGCCGTTCTCGGGCTGGGCGACATCGGCCCGCGGGCGGCGCTGCCGGTGATGGAGGGCAAGTCGGCGCTGTTCAAGGCGTTCGGAGGGCTCGACTCCATCCCGATCGTGCTCGACACCACCGACGTCGACGAGATCGTGGAGACGCTGGTGCGGCTGCGGCCGAGCTTCGGCGCCGTCAACCTGGAGGACGTCTCCGCGCCACGCTGCTTCGAGCTGGAACGACGGCTCGTCGAGGCGCTCGACTGTCCCGTCATGCACGACGACCAGCACGGCACCGCCATCGTGCTGCTCGCGGCGCTGCGCGGGGCCTGCGCGGTGCAGAGCAGGCCCCTCGCCGGCCTGCGCGTCGTCATCTCGGGGGCCGGGGCGGCCGGGGTCGCGTGCGCGCGCATCCTGCTCGCCGCCGGCGTCCGCGACGTCGTCGTCCTCGACTCCCGGGGCGTGCTCGACGCCGGCCGGGGCGGGGAGAAGGCGCTCCTGGCCGCCGAGTCCAACCCGCGCGGCGTCACCGGCGGCATCGCCGAGGCGCTGACCGGCGCCGACGCGTTCGTGGGCCTGTCGAGCGCGCAGGTGCCCGAGGAGCTGGTGGCGCGGATGGCTCCGGAGGCCATCGTGTTCGCGCTGTCGAACCCCGATCCCGAGATTCACCCGGACGTGGCGGCCCGGCACGCCGCGATCGTCGCCACGGGACGCAGCGACTTCCCGAACCAGATCAACAACGTGCTCGCGTTCCCCGGCGTGTTCCGCGGGGCGCTCGACGCGGGTGCGCGACGGATCACCGAGGCCATGAAGCTGGCCGCGGCCGATGCCATCTTCTCCGTGGCGGCCGACGACCTGGCCGCCGACCGGATCGTGCCCAGCCCGTTCGACCCGCGTGTCGCGCCCGCCGTGTCGCAGGCGGTCGCGGTGGCGTCTGAACAGTCGTCCTGACTCGGAGTCACCTCCAGGTGGGCCTTTTCCTGGGCCTTCGTCGTCGGATGGCCCTGGTCGTCACACAGTGTGCTGACCAGGGCGTTCACTCACTCGGGTCGGCGTAGGCCGATCGGGCAGTGTGACCGGATCGTGTTGCGGACCCCGTCGTTGAGCCGTGTGACGCACGACGCCACACGCTCGAGGAGATCCCGTGAATGAGCTCGGACACCGCTCGGGTGACGGCCCGGCCGAGGACCCGGTGACCGAGCCGAACGGGGCGAAGGCCGTGCACCGCGTGCTCCCGGACGCCGTGCTCCGCGCCGATCTCCGCCGGACCCGCCAGGCGGTGCGCGGCGGCGGCGCCGACCCGGACGCGATGCGGTTCGCCAACCGGCTCGCCCGGGCCGTGGCCGAGACGCCGGCGTTCGCGGGGCAGCGCGTCGACGTCCAGCGGGGTGCGGATCCCGCCACCGACCCCGGTGCGATCCAGCTGATCGACCCCTACGCCACCGTCGACGAGTCGGAGGACTGGTCGCTGGGGACGCCGCGGGTCTCGCCGGCGCTGCGCGACGCCGTCTTCGGTGGCGAGGGCCTGCTGAGCGACGTCCCCGGTGGGTCGATGCGGCGGGGCGGCCCCGAGACGGTGCGCCTGCCGACGGCCCCGGCAGCGGTCTGCGACCGCGCCGATCGCGTCGTGCGCGCCAACGACGCGCTGCTGCGCCTGGTGGGCGGTGGCCCCGAGCTGACCGGGACCAGGCTGGCGCAGCTCGTGGTCGGCCCCGACGTCGACGCCCGTCTCGTCCGCGACGACGGCAGTCTGGTGCGGGTCCGCGTGGTCCGTTGGGAGCTGCCCGGTGAGGAACTCTCCGCCGTGGTGCTCGTGGAACTGGGCGAGGGGGGAGCCGGGCTGGGCCGCACGTCGGACCGGGACTGGACCATCGAGCTGGAGCGCATCGCGCGGGTCGGCACCTGGAGCTTCGAGCTGGCCACCGGCACGCTCCATCGCAGCGACACCCTCGACGAGCTCTACGCCGCCGTCGGGCTCGACCCCGAGTCGCCCGAGGCGGGCCCGGTCGAGGGCGAGCAGGTGGCCATGCTCTGCGACGACCTCCGCACCGGCCGGCCCGGCTCCGACCACCACGTGGAGCTGCGCCTGCCCGGTGACGTGCTGCTGTCCTGCCGCGCCGAGGTGGAGTACGCCGAGGACGGTGCGCCCGTGCGGCTCGTCGGCGTGGTGCGCGACCTCACCGCCCAGCACCGCGACGCCGACGCCCAGCGCAGCGCCGCCGAGCGCGTGCGGCACTCGGGGCAGCGGTTCGCCGACCTCATGGCGCTCGTGCCCGGCGGGGTCGCGCTGATCGACGCGACCGGCCGCACCGTCGACGCCAACGCGGGCCTGGGCGCCCTGCTCGACGTGCCGCTGGAGCGGCTGCGCGGGCTGCCGGCGGGGCTGCTGGCCGCCGATCTGCCCGCCGGGGACCGCGCGCTGCCCGAGTGGCTGCGGCCCATCCCGCCCGGGGCGCCGTACGGCTACCGGGTGGACGTGGCCCCGCTGCGCCGCGGCGACGGCACCACCGTCTGGTGCGAGCTGAACGTGTCGGTCACCTCGGCCGACGACGGCAGCTGGTTCTGGCTCGTCGTCTGCACCGACGTCACCGAGCGCCGCCGCGCCGCGGAGCTGCTGCGCAGCGCAGGCACCGTCGACGAGCTGACGCGGCTGCCCAACCGTGCCGCCAGCCTGACGCTCGTGGACCGCCTGCTCGCGGGCCCGGGCCGGGACCGGGTCGCGGTGGTCTGCGGCGACCTCGACGACTTCCAGCGCGTCAACTCCTCGCTGGGCCACGAGGCCGGCGACGACCTGCTGGTCTCGCTCGCCGGCCGGCTGCAGCGCGAGCTGCCGGTCGGCTGCACCGCGGCCCGGCTGTCGGGCGACGAGTTCGTGGTGATCTGCGCCGACCACGCGGAGGTCGGCGGACCCGACCAGCTCGCCCGCATCGTCGCCGACCTGCTGCGCACCACGATCACCGTGTGCGGCCGCCCGGTGCAGATGACGGCGTCGGTCGGGCTCGCCACGCCCGTGCCCAGCGGGGAGGTGCGGGCCGCGGACCTGCTCCGGTTCGCCGAGGTCGCGATGCACGACGCCAAGCGGAAGCAGTCCCGTGGAGGGATCGGGATGGCCACCGACGGGGTCGTCAGCTCGGCGACCCGCGCGCTGGAGCTGGAGGCCGAGCTGCGCGCGGCCATCTCCGGCGACGGGCTGGTGCTGGAGTACCAGCCCGTCGTCGGCGGCGACGGCACGATCATCAGCGCCGAGGCGCTCGTGCGCTGGCCGCACCCGGAGCGCGGCGTGATCTCGCCCGGCGACTTCCTGCCCGTCGCCCAGCGCAGCGGGCTGCTGCGCGACCTCGACCTGTGGGTGCTGCGCACCGCCGTCACCGAGGCGGCCACCTGGCCCGGGCACCGCGGCCGCCACCCGGCCGTCGCGGTGAACCTGGCCGGGCTGCTCCCCGGTGACGGCGACTTCCTGGCCGCCGTCACCGAGATCGTCGAGAGCAGCGGCCTGCCGTGGGACCGGTTGGTCCTCGAGCTCGTCGAGACCAGCCTCGTGGCGCTGCCGCCGCATGCGCTGGCCGCCATGGGCACGCTGGTGGACCGCGGTGTCCGCTTCGCGGTGGACGACTTCGGCACCGGCTACTCGTCGCTGGCCCGGCTCAAGGAGCTCCCGGCGCAGACGGTGAAGGTCGACCGGGCCTTCGTCACCGGGGTGGCCGACGACCCGGCCGACTTCGCCGTCGCGCGCGCCGTGGTGGACATGGCGAAGGCGATGGGCCGCACCACCGTGGCCGAGGGCGTCGAGACCGCCGAGCAGTTCAACGTGTTGCGCGGCATCGGCGTGGACGCCTTCCAGGGGTGGCTGTTCGCCCGCCCGCTGCCCCCGCACGCCATGCGCGCGGCGCTGCACGGCGACCGCCTGGCCACGCCCGCGAGCCGGATCGCGGGTCTCTAACCGATCACGGAGCCCTGCCGTTGTCGGTGGAGCGGGTTAGCCTCGTGCTCCTGCGGTGACCGGTGAGCGGTTGCCGACAAGAACCGGGGGTCTCCGCGTGATCGAGTTCCGGGGCGTCACCAAGCGCTTCCCGGACGGCACGGTGGCGGTCGACGCTCTCGACCTGACCGTGGACGCCGGGAAGATCACGGTCTTCGTCGGCCCGTCCGGGTGCGGCAAGACCACGTCGCTGCGCATGATCAACAGAATGATCGACGTGTCCGACGGCACCATCGAGGTCGACGGGCAGGACATCAACTCCGTCGACGCCGCCGACCTGCGCCGCGGCATCGGTTACGTCATCCAGCAGGCGGGCCTGTTCCCGCACCGCACCATCCTCGACAACATCGCCACGGTCCCGCTGCTGCTCGGCTGGAACAAGGCCAAGGCCCGCAGGCGCGCGGCCGAGCTGATGGAGACGGTCGGGCTGGTCCCGGAGATGGCCAAGCGCTACCCGGCCCAGCTCTCGGGCGGCCAGCAGCAGCGCGTCGGGGTGGCCCGCGCGCTCGCCGCCGACCCGCCCGTCCTGCTGATGGACGAGCCGTTCAGCGCCGTCGACCCGGTGGTGCGCGAGAGCCTGCAGGAGGAGCTCCTGCGTCTGCAGGGCGAGCTGGGCAAGACCATCGTCTTCGTCACCCACGACATCGACGAGGCCGTCAAGCTGGGCGACAAGGTCGCGGTGTTCCGCACCGGCGGCATCCTCGCCCAGTACGACGAGCCCGGCGTGCTGCTGGCGCGGCCGGCCGACGACTTCGTCGACAACTTCGTGGGCCGCGACCGCGGCTACCGCGGCCTGGGCTTCCTCTCCTCGACCAAGCTGCCGCTGGGAGAGCTGCCCACGGTGGCGTTGGGCGAGCCGGCGCCGAGGGGCGAGGGCTGGACGCTCGTCGTCGACGGCGAGCGCCGCCCACAGGGCTGGGTCCGCGGGGTCACCGGCCCCGTCGGCGCCGACCTGGTGCCCGGCGGGTCGCTGTACGACATCTCGTCCGGCTCGCTGCGCAGTGCCCTGGACGCGGCGCTCTCGTCGCCGTCCGGGCAGGGCGTGGCCGTCGACGGGGACGGTGCGGTGGCCGGTTCCATCAGCGCCGACGACGTGCTGCGGGCGCTGGAGGGCGCCCGCAGGGACGAGGCGGCGGCATGATCTCGTCCCCCGGCATCACAGCCCTCGTCCCGGCCGCTCCACCTGTCGAGGAGCACCCGGCATGACCTGGGTCCTGGGCAACCTGCCGCTGATCGGCAGCCTGACCCTGCAGCACCTGGTGTTCGCCCTGATCCCGGTGGTGATCGGGCTCGTGCTCGCGATCCCGCTCGGCTGGCTGGCCAACCGCACCTCGTTCGGTCGCACGGTCACCATCAACGTGTCCGGGCTGCTCTACACCATTCCGTCGCTGGCCATCTTCGTCCTGCTGCCCGCGATCCTGGGCACGCAGATCCTCGATCCGGTCAACATCGTCGTCGCGCTGTCGGTGTACACGCTCGCGCTGCTGGTCCGCACGGTCGCCGATGCGCTCTCGGCGGTGCCGCCGATCGTCGTCAACTCGGCCACGGCCATGGGCTACAAGCCGGTGCGCCGGTTCCTGGCCGTCGAGCTGCCGCTGTCGGTGCCGGTGGTTCTGGCCGGCGTGCGGGTCGCCACGGTGTCGTCGATCAGCCTCGTCACCGTCGGCGCCACGGTCGGCTTCGGCGGGCTGGGCAAGATGTTCACCGACGGCTTCCAGCGGGGCATCACCGAGGAGGTCGTCGCGGGGATCGTGGTCGTGCTGGTGCTGGCGCTGGTCATCGACGGTCTGCTGCTGGCACTGGGTCGGGCGATCACCCCGTGGGACCGCATCACCGCCGCAGCGGGGAGAACGCGATGAACTACCTGAGCTACCTGTTCGACGCCACGCACTGGTCCGGCTCGCAGGGCATCCCGCAACGGCTGGTCGAGCACCTCGGGTACACCGCGCTGACGATGATCATCGCGCTGGTGATCGGCGTTCCGCTGGGGGCCTGGATCGGCCACACCGGCCGCGGCGGGTTCCTCGCCGTGGGCCTGGCCAACGGCCTGCGGGCCCTGCCCACGCTGGGCCTGCTCATCCTGCTCGTCACGCTGATCGGGCTGGGCATCACCGGCCCGCTGATCGCGCTCGTCATCCTGGCGGTGCCCCCGATCCTCGCCGGCACCTACGCGGGGGTCCGCAACGTCGACACCGCGATCGTCGACGCGGCGCGCGGCATGGGGATGCGGGGCCGCGAGATCCTGTTCCAGGTGGAGCTGCCCAACGCCCTGCCCCTGATCATCGGCGGGGTCCGCAGCTCGGTGCTGCAGGTGATCTCCACCGCCACGATCGCCGCCTACGTGGCGCTGGGCGGGCTCGGCCGGTTCATCATCGACGGCCTCGCCATCCGCGACTTCCCCCAGATGGTGGCCGGTTCGGTACTGGTCGCCCTGCTCGCCATCGTGGCCGACCTGCTGCTCGCCGGGCTGCAGCAGCTGCTCGTCTCGCCCGGCCTGCAGGTGGCTCCCGCCGCCGGTCGGCGCCGGTTGCGCGCCGTTCCCGACTCCCGACCCGCCGCCCAGGCGGCCTGAGCCCCACCCCCGGAGGACCCCTGATGAGACGCTCTCTGATCATTCGCACCACCGCGGTCGCAGCGACCGCCGCGCTCGCGCTCACCGCCTGTGGCGGCGGCGGGGGCAGCCCGCTGTCGAGCGGTTCCGGCGGCTCCGCCGCGCCGTCGTCGACGATCATCGTCGGCTCGGCCAACTTCACCGAGAACTCGATCCTCGCCGAGATCTACGCGCAGGCGCTGGCGGCCAAGGGCATCACGGTGGAGAAGAAGCTCTCCATCGGCAGCCGGGAGGCCTACTACCCGGGCCTGCAGGACGGCTCGATCGACCTCATCCCCGAGTACACCGGCGTGCTGCTGCAGTACATCAACAAGGCGGCCACCGAGACCTCGCCCGACGACGTCTACGCCGCGCTGCAGAAGGCGCTGCCGCCCACCCTCGTCGTCACCGACAAGTCGGCGGCCGAGGACAAGGACGCCGTCGTGGTCACCAAGGAGACCGCGGCGAAGTACAACGCGAAGTCCATCGCCGATCTCGCCCCCCACTGCGGGCAGATCACGTTCGGCGGCCCGCCGGAGTTCCAGACCCGCCCCGACGGCATCCCGGGCATCGCGAAGACCTACAACTGCACGTTCAAGGACTACAAGTCCCTCGACGCCGGCGGCCCGCTCACCATCGCGGCGCTGAAGAACGGTGATGTGCAGGCGGCCGACATCTTCACCACCGACGCCTCCATCCAGGCCGACGGGTTCGTGGCGCTGGAGGACCCGAAGAGCAACTTCGCGGCCCAGAACGTCGTCCCGCTGATCAACAAGGCGAAGGCGACGGACGCCGTCAAGCAGGTCCTCAACGCGGTGTCCGCGAAGCTCACCACCGACGAGCTGCTGACCCTGAACTCGACGGCGGCCGGCCCCACCAAGCCCGCCGTCGACGTCGTGGCGAAGGACTGGCTGACGAAGAACGGCCTGCTCTGATCGAGCGCGGGGACCCCGAACCCGAACGGTGCGGGGTCTCCCGCATCGAACCGAAACGGCAAGGAGCTCGTCCACGATGAAACGCATCCCCGGTCCGATCCCCGCGCCCGCCCCGCGGTCCTCGCCCACCGATGTGCTCGACCTCGACGTCGAGCAGGCGAAGAACGCGCAGTCGGACGCCCAGCCGGCCAGGAAGTGGCTGAAGGCGCAGGTCCTGGCATGACCGCGATCGGCAGCGTCGCCGCGCTCTACCGCTACCCGGTGAAGTCGATGCTGGGGGAGGCCCGGGAGGTCCTGGTGCTCGCCGCGGGTGGGGTGGAGGGCGACCGGGCGCTGGCCCTGCTCGACGTCGAGACCGGACGGGTGGCCACCGCCAAGCACCCGCGGCTGTGGCGGCGGCTGCTGCAGTTCAGCGCCACCCTCGACGGCGCGGGGGTGCACATCACCGGGGCCGACGGCCGCACGGTCCAGGACGTCGACGGCGAGCTGTCGGCGGCGCTCGGCCGTGAGGTGCACCTCGCGGGCGTCCGCCCGCCCGGGGCCGAGGTGGAGCGCCCGGATCCCGAGGACGTGCTGGCGCACGGCGTCGACGCGGACGTGCCCTTCGCGACCCTGGAGATCGCGCAGGGCTCCACCGGCACCACGTTCGTCGACTACGCGCCGGTGCACCTGATCACCACGGCCACGCTCGACCGGATCGGGGCCGAGGCCGTGCGCTACCGGCCCAACCTGGTGATCGCCACGCCGGATGGGGTGCCCTACGCGGAGAACGACTGGGTCGGCCGGGAGATCGTGGTCGGGGAGGTGCGCCTGCGCGGCATCCTGCCCACCCCGCGCTGCTCGGTGCCCACGCTGGAGCACGGCCCGCTGCCCCGCGCCGCCCACGCGGTGCGCACGGTGCTGGCGGAGAACCGCGTGGACGTCGAGGGGTTCGGGGTGCTGCCCTGCGCTGGGGTGTACGCCGAGGTGGTCAGCGGCGGCACCGTGCGCGCCGGGGACGCGGTCACGATCGGCTGAGCGGGGGTGCGGCGACCCCGCGGTCGTGCTGGGCTGGACGTCACCGCTCCGGTGGTCTAGGGCGGCCTGGCCGGCATGCACATCGTCCGCGACGCCGAGGAGGACGCGCTGCCCCTGCGCGGGGCGGGCGTGAGCTGCCGCTGATGATCTGCGACCGCTCGTTCGCCTAGCCGGCCCTGGACCATCCGACGCGCGGCGCCACCGGCTCTCGGTGCAGCCCGGCCTGCCGCTGGTGCAGATCGGCTCGGACGGCGGTTTGCCGGCCGCGCCGGTGTCGCACGCGACGATCGAGATCGCGCCGGGCGAGCGGTTCGACGTGGACGTGCACCTTGACGGCTTCCCCGTGCTGCGCCGCGGGTCGGGTGGGCGTCGCGGGTTCGACGCGGGCTGGAAGGACCCGCCCGACCTGCGGCCCGCCGAGATCGTGGACGTCGCCGTGCGGTTCAGCGACCACGTGGGCCGGTTCGTCCTCCACCGCCACAGCCTCGAGCACGAGGACATGGCGATGACGGCGACGATCCGGACCGTCTGACCGGTCAGGTCTCGCAGGCCACGCCGTCGCCGTCCCGGTCGAGCTTGGAGGAGTAGCCCGGCTGGCCGGCATAGATCGGCGCGGCACCCGCAGCCTTCACGGCGGCGCAGTTGGCGTAGCTGGTGGCGGCGGGCTCGGGGGCGGCGACGACCGGCTCCGGGGCGGGTTTCGGCGCGGGTTTCGGGGCCGGCTTCGGCGCGGCGGCGAGTGGCTGAGGTGCTCTGCGGACGGTGGTCGGCACGGCGGCCGCGGCGGGGGCGACCGGAGCTTCGGTCACGACGGGTGCGGTGGTCGGGGCGACCGTGCTGGTGGGAGCGGCCGTCGTGGACGGGGCCGCCGACGTGGTCACCGGAGCGGCGGTGGCCGACGTGGCGGACGCGGCCGGGCTCACCGCCGGTGCCGATCCGCAGGCCTGGGCCAGGGCCCCCACCGTCACGAGCCCGACGATGCGGGCGGCGAGCGGGAACCGGCGGGGTGCGGGGTGGAGAGTCAACGTCATCGTCGTCATCGTCGTCATCCCGGGGAGCGGAGGAGCGTCGCCGCGGGTGCGGCGTCGTACGTCCGCCTGTCGCCCGTGGCCGCCGTCCCGTTAACGGGATGAATGCCGCAAACATGATCCCATGACCGCAACCCGTCGTACGTCACGGCCCCCGCCGGGGCGTGGCGTGCAACCGGCCCCGACCAGGGCGCGGCGACAGGTCGTGGTCACCGCGCCATCGTGCGGCGGGAACCCGGGACCGGCTACGAGCAGGGATGACACATCCCCCGCCGCGCGCTGTGTCAGAGCGCGGGGATCACCGACTCCCCGTACGCCTCGATCGTCGACTCCCGCTCGTCGTGCATGGCGTAGATCGCGAACTGGTCCACGCCCAGCCGCTTCAGCTCCGCCAGCCGTTCCAGCTGGGCGGCGGGCGGACCGATGAGGCAGAACCGGTCGACCACCTCGTCGGGCACGAAGTTCGTGGACGTGTTGCCGGCGCGGCCGTGGTGGCTGTAGTCGTAGCCGTCGCGACCCTTGATGTAGCCGGTGAGCTCGGCCGGCACCATCGCCGACTCCGCGCCGTAGCGTGTGACGAGGTCGGCGACGTGGTTGCCGACCATGCCGCCGAACCAGCGGCACTGGTCGCGGGCGTGCTCGATGTCGTCGCCCACGTACGCGGGCGCGGCCACGCAGATCGTGATCGACGACGGGTCGCGGCCCGCCGCCTCCGCCGCGGCCCGCACGGTCCTCACCGTCCACTCCACCAGGTAGGGGTCGGCGAGCTGCAGGATGAACCCGTCGGCGCAGCGCCCGACCAGGTCGAGCGCCTTGGGCCCGTAGCCGGCCATCCACACCGGCAGGGACGCCCCCTGCGGCACCCACGGGATCTGGACGGTCGTGCTGCCGAGGTCCACCGGGCGCCCCTCGGCCAGCTCCCGGATGATGTGCATCGACTCCTCGAGCCGCGCCAGCGTCGTCGGCGGGCGGCCCTGCACGCGCATCGCGGAGTCGCCGCGGCCGATGCCGCAGACCGTCCGGTTGCCGAACATGTCGTTGAGCGTGGCGTGCAGCGACGCGATGACCGTCCAGTCGCGGGTGCCCGGGTTGGTCACCATCGGGCCGACCACCAGCCGGGAGGTCCGTTCCAGGATCCGGGAGTAGATGACGTAGGGCTCCTGCCACAGCACATGGGAGTCGAACGTCCAGCCGTGGGTGAAGCCCAGCTCCTCCGCGCGCACCATGAGGTCGACGACCGTCTGCGCGGGCGGGTCGGTCTGCAGCACGAGCCCGATGTCCACGGTGGCGCTCCTAGATCAGGTACTGGCAGGTGTCGCGGCGCAGGTAGGCGCCGTCGCCGGGCTTGCCGAGGTACTCACCCTTGTCGATGATCACGCGGCCGCGCGACAGCACGGTCTCCACCGTGCCCGTGACCTGCTTGCCCTCGTAGGGGGAGTAGTCCACGGCCATGTGGTGCGTGGACGCCGAGAGCGTCTGCTCCGCGGCAGGGTCGTAGATCACCACGTCGGCGTCGGCGCCGGGCGCGATCGTGCCCTTGCGGGGGTGGAGGCCGAACATCTTCGCGGGCGTGGCGCAGGCCAGCTCGATCCAGCGCTGCCGCGAGATGTGCCCGTCGACGACGCCCTGGTGCAGCAGGTCCATCCGGTTCTCGACGCCGGGCATGCCGTTGGGGATCTTCGAGAAGTCGCCGAGGCCCATCTCCTTCTGCCCCTTGAAGCAGAACGGGCAGTGGTCGGTGGAGACCACGGAGAGGTCGTTGGTGCGCAGCCCCCGCCACAGGTTCGCCTGGTGCTCGGCCGGGCGCAGCGGCGTCGAGCAGACGTACTTGGCGCCCTCGAAGCCCGGACGCGCGAGGTCGTCGGTGGACAGGAACAGGTACTGCGGGCAGGTCTCGGCGAAGGCGTTGTACCCCTCGTCGCGGGCGCGGGTGATCTCGGCGAGGGCCTTGGTCGCGCTCAGGTGCACGATGTAGAGCGGCGCGCCGGCCACCTGGGCGAGCTTGATCGCCCGGTGGGTGGCCTCGGCCTCCAGCAGCTCGTGGCGCACCTCGCCGTGGTAGCGCGGGTCGGTCTGGCCGCGCTGCAGGGCCTGCTCCACCAGCACGTCGATGGCGATGCCGTTCTCGGCGTGCATCATCGTCAGCGCGCCGGTCTCGGCGCCCTTCTGCATGGCGCGCAGGATCTTGCCGTCGTCGGAGTAGAAGACGCCGGGGTAGGCCATGAACAGCTTGAAGCTGCTGACGCCCTCGCCGACGAGCGTCTCCATCTCCTTGAGGGAGGAGTCGTTGACGTCGGCGAGGATCATGTGGAACGCGTAGTCGATGGCGCAGTGGCCCTCGGCCTTGGCGTGCCAGGCGTCGAGGCCCTCGCGCAGCGTTCCGCCGACCTGCTGGATCGCGAAGTCGACGATCGTGGTGGTGCCGCCCCACGCCGCCGCGCGCGTGCCGGTCTCGAACGTGTCGGAGGCGAACGTGCCGCCGAAGGGCATCTCCATGTGCGTGTGGCCGTCCACGCCGCCGGGGATGACGTACTTGCCGCCGGCGTCGATGACGGTGTCGGCCGTCCACCCGGCGGAGACCGACGGGGCGGCGAGGGCGACCACCTGCTCGCCCTCGATGAGCACGTCCGTGTGCAGCTCCTCAGCCGCGGTGATCACCAGCCCGTTGCGGATGAGCGTACGACTCATGGAGCGCCCCCCTCGTTGAGGTTCAGGAAAGCCACTTTCAGGTCATCCGAGGACAGGAGAGTGGCTTTCCTGAACCTCGGGGCTGCGGTCACCCGGCCACCTCTCCCAGGGCGGCCAGCAGGGCGGCCAGGCCCTCTTCCGCTTCTTCCCGCGTCAGGGTCAGGGGTGGGGCGATGCGCAGGACGTTGCCGTGCAGGCCGCCCTTGCCCACCAGCAGGCCCCGGCGCTTGCACGCCTCCAGCACCGCGCTCGCGAGCTCCGGGGCGGGGTCGCCGGGCGTGCCGCCGCGCGGAGCGTCAGCGGAGCGCGCATCACCGCTGCCGGGGCGCACCAGCTCCACGCCGATCATGAGCCCCTTGCCCCGGACGTCGCCGACGATGGGGCTGGCCGCGGCGCGCAGGCCGTCGAACAGCACCGGGCCCTGGGCCGCGGCGTTGTCCTGCAGCTTGTGGTCGAGCAGGTAGCGCAGGTTGGCCAGCGCGCCGGCCGAGGTCAGCGGCGAGCCGCCGAACGTCGAGATGTGGTTGGCGCCCAACGAGTCCATGATGGACGCCGGCGCGATCACCCCGCCCATGGACAGGCCGTTGCCGATGCCCTTGGCGAACGTCACGAGGTCCGGGGTGGCGCCGGACGCCTGCCAGCCCCAGAAGTGCTCGCCGGTGCGGCCCCAGCCCGTCTGCACCTCGTCGGAGATCCACAGGATTCCGCGCTCACGGAGAACGGAAGCGAACGCGCCCAGCAGCCCGTCCGGGCCGGAGGTGAAGCCGCCGACGCCCTGGATGGGCTCGGCGATCAGCGCGGCGACGTCGCCACCGGCCTGGTCGAGCACCTCCTTGAGGTCGGCCACGCACGCGGCGATGTACTCGCCGTCGGGCAGACCCGAGAACGGCGAGCGGTACTGCTGGCCGCCGTGCACGTAGTAGGTCTGGAAGGGCGAGAGGGTGGTGGGCGACCACGACCGGTTGCCCGTGATCGCGATGGTCGAGAACGAGCGGCCGTGGTAGCTGTTGCGCATCGCCAGGATCTGGTTGGAGCGTCGCAGCGACGACGCCAGCAGCAGTGCGGCGTCGTTGGCCTCGGTGCCGCTGGGGGTCAGGAACACCTTGGCGTCCGGTATCTCCGACACCGTCGCGATCTGCTCGGCCAGCTCCACCATCGGCCGGTTGAGGTAGAGCGTGGAGGTGTGGATGATCCGCCCGGCCTGCGCGGAGACGGCCTCGGTCACCTCGGGCAGCGCGTGCGCCGTCATCGTGGTGAGGATGCCGCCGAAGAAGTCGAGGTAGCGGTTGCCGTCGCCGTCCCAGACGTGCCGGCCGTCGCCGCGCTCGATCTCGATGGGCTCGTCGTAGTAGATGGCCAGCCAGGACGGCAGGGAGGCGCGCGTCCGGGCGAGCAGGTCCTTCGCGTCACTCATCGGAGCCGTCCAGGGTCGTGAGCGGAAAACAGGGCCGGGACACCGCCAGTGACATCGAACAGAGCCGCGCACGGGCGGCGGAGCCGCACGTCATGGCGTCACCAGCGATCCGTAGGCGTCGGGACGGCGGTCGCGGTAGAACGCCCAGGTCTGGCGGACCTCGTCGATCAGGCCCAGGTCGAGGTCACGGACGACCAGTTCCTCGTCCGTGCCCGAGGCGACGTCGCCGACGAACTGCCCCCGCGGGTCCACGAAGTAGCTGGTGCCGTAGAAGTCGTTGTCGCCGTACTCCTCGACCCCCACGCGGTTGCTCGCGGCCACGAAGTACCCGTTGGCGACGGCCGCGGCCGGCTGCTCCAGCTTCCACAGGTGCGAGCTCAGGCCGCGGCTGGTGGCGCTGGGGTTGAACACGATCTGCGCCCCGGCCAGGCCCAGCGCGCGCCAGCCCTCGGGGAAGTGCCGGTCGTAGCAGATGTAGACGCCGATCGTGCCGAACGCGGTCTCGAACACCGGCCAGCCGAGGTTGCCGGGTCTGAAGTAGTACTTCTCCCAGAAGCCCTTGACCTGCGGGATGTGGTGCTTGCGGTACTTGCCGAGGATCGTGCCGTCGGCGTCGATCACGGCGGCGGTGTTGTAGTAGTTGCCGGAGCTCTCCACCTCGAAGACCGGCACGACCAGCACCATGCCGGTCTCCCGGGCCAGCGCCTGCATGCGCACCACGGTGGGGCCCTCGGGCACCGGCTCGGCCCAGCGGTAGTGCTCGGCCTCCTGCACCTGGCAGAAGTACGGGGCGTTGAAGACCTCTTGGAAGCCCATCACCTGCGCCCCCTGCTCGGCCGCGCTGCGGGCGTAGGACTCGTGGACCTCGATCGTCGACGCCGTGTCACCGGTCCACTTCGCCTGCAGGATCGCGGCCCTCACCACACCCATGCCATGCCCTTCCGCCGTACCCGATGGGGAAGGGCACACCTTCGAACGCGGACGGTCCTCCTCGCAAGACCCTGCGGGCAGAAGGACACGCGGTCGTCACATGAAGATCGACGGCAGTCCGATGGTAGCGTTGTGGTATGCGGACGACCATCGATGCGGCGGGCAGGCTGGTCATCCCGAAGCAGCTGCGCGACCGGCTGGGGCTGACGCCCGGGGAGGTCGACATCGAGGCCGATGGTGCGGACCTGCGTGTGCGACCGGTCGCCGACGACCATCTCGTCGAGGAGGACGGCTGGCTGCTGGTCCCGGCCTCCGGCACCCCGCTGACCGACGTCGACGTCCAGGCCCTCCGTGACGCCGACCAGCGCTGATCCGGAGTTCCTGGTCGACACCAGCGTGGCGGTCGCGCTGAGCTCCGAGGACCACCCGGGTCGCGCCCCCTGCCGTGCGGTGGTGGAGGGCCGGCGGATCGGTCTCGCGGGCCACGCCGCGTTCGAGACCTATTCCGTGCTGACCCGCCTGCCACCACCGGCGCGTCCGACGCCCGAAGCGGTCGCCCGGCTTCTCGCCCGCAACTTCCCGCACACCCGCTTCCTGCCGCCCGACGCCGCCGGCGCCCTGCTCGGTCGCCTCTCCGAGACGGGGATCAGCGGCGGCTCGGTGTACGACGCACTCGTCGGAGCCACCGCCGTCGCGGTGGGCGTCCCGCTGGTCACCCGCGACCGTCGGGCTCTCGGCACCTACCGTGCGTTGGACGTGGACGTCGTTCTCGTCGGATGAGTCGGGAGGGCCGACCAGGAACAGCAGGCGGGCCCGGTCGCCGTACCGCTCCCCGAGCTCGTTGCCCTCGTCGCGTCCGGATGTCCGGGACGAAAGTAACGAAATTCATCAGATCGGGCTGAGTGGCACACCGGGCGGAGCTGGGGTGCACTGGACGCTAGGTTTCTCGTGCACGGTGCGTGGTGAAGGCGATCGCGGGAGTATCAGCAGATGGCGAGTTTCGAAGAGGTCCGGGCCGGGATCGCGGTGGCCAACGACAAGGCCTCCGAGAGCCTCGGTGCCCTCCAGCAGGCGCACTCGGCACTGGAACAGGCCCAGGGCATGATGCTGCGGGTCTCGGAGGGCAGCGCGCAGGCCGACGTCTCCGAGGCCAACGGGCTGCTGGCCCAGGCCGTCGGCAGCATCGTCGAGGTGCAGCAGGCCGTCGCTGCCGCCATCCAGGCCGCCGAGGGCGTCGCGAGCCGGCTGTGACCGGTTCGCTCGACGAGGTCCGGGCCACCCTCTACGCCGTCCTCGAGCTGCTCACCAGCGCCCAGCAGCACGCGGGCGCCGCCCGCACGAACATCGACGACGCCGTGGGGGTGCTCTCCGTGCTGGGCGAGAAGCACTCCGAGCCGCTGCCTCCGCCCGAGCTGGTGCGGGCGGTCGAGCGGCTGCAGGACGGGCTGGGCCTCATCGGGTCCGGCGCACAGCTCGTGGCCGACATCGGCGCGAGGATCTGACCCGGTGATCCCGTTCATCGGCCGCCGCCGGCGCATCCGGGCGGCCTACGACGCCCTGTGCGACGCCATCGCGGCGGCGTCCGGAGCCTCGGACGCGGCCCGCGAGACGGCCCGCCGGGCCCATCTCGACGCGCTCGCGGAGCTGTGGCTGCGCCAGCGCGGGCTGGACGCGGCCGAGACCGACCCCGAGCTCCGGGCGCTGCTGCACAGCCCCGGCCTGGCCCACGTCGTCCGTGCCATCGACGAGGACCGGGCCGCCTCCACCCGCCCGGCCGACACCGCGCTGCCCGACCTCGACGAGCTCGTCGCCCGGGCCGCGCCCGGAGCGGCGGGGGAGGCCGGGCAGGGCTGGCTGGGCAAGGTCGGCGACATCGCGCTGACCGACGACGCCCCCGAGCTGTGGCGGGTCGGCGCCGGCCGCCTCGGCGTGTCGGCGCCGCCGTTCCCCGTGGCCGTGCCCCTTCTGGACGACGCGCACCTGCAGGTCAGCGCCGGTCCCGACGAGCGGGCGGCCGCCATCGCGCTCGTGGAGGGCCTGGTGATGCGGATCATGAGCACGTTCCGGCCCGGCTGCGTCCACGTCCACGTGTGGGACGTCGGGCAGCTCACCGGACCGCTGCCCGGCCTGCACCCGCTCACCCGCACCGGCCTGCTCACCGTGCACGACCCGAGCGGTCTCGAACGCCTGCTGGAGGACCTGTCGGACCGGATCCGCCGCGTCCACACCCGCGTCCTCGTCGACGGGCACCCGTCGTTGCGCGCCATGCAGGACATCACCGGTGAGCGCACCGAGCCGTGGGTGGTGGCGGTGCTGGTCGGCAACCGCCAGCCGCTGCGGGACGACGACCAGCGCCAGCTCCAGCGCGTGGCGAGCGGCGGCCTGGCCTGCGGCGTCCAGCTCGTGACGGTGGACGTGCCGATCGCCGTCGGTGCGTCGGTCGAGACGGTGGACATCGGCCGGCAGGACGCGGTGCGGACGTCGATGACGCAGAAGTACGTGGCGGTCGAGCTGGACCCCGTACTGCCCCCGGCCGAGGTCACCGAGGCCTGTCACGCGATCGCGGGCGCGCACGAGGAGCTGCGCAGCAGGCTCGGCACCTTCGACGACCTGCTGGTCCGGCCGGACAAGGTCGGAACGGAGTCGTCGGCGAAGGGGCTGCACTTCCCCATCGGCTTCACCGACGGGCACCCGGTGCCGATGACGCTCGGCGACGCGTCGCCGCACGCCCTGGTCGGCGGTCCGAGCGGCTCGGGCAAGACCAACTTCCTGCTCGCGATGATCGCCGCGCTCACCACGCGGTACCCGCCGGGGGAGCTCGAGCTGCATCTGCTCGACTTCAAGGAGGGCGTGTCGTTCGCCCAGTTCGCCCCGGGGCGGCGGAGCGAGACGTGGCTGCCGCAGGCGCGGCTGATCGGCATCAACATCAACACCGACCGCGAGTTCGGCCTCGCCCTGCTGCAGCACCTCGCGGACGAGATGCGCCGCCGCGCGGCCCTGGCGAAGGAGCACGAGGTCACGAAGCTCGAGGAGCTCCGTGACGAGGACGGTGTGGAGGCACTGCCGCGGATCGTCGCGGTGATCGACGAGTTCCAGTACCTGTTCGCCGAGAAGGACGCCGTCACGCGGGCCGCGATCGGCCTGCTGGAGGACGTCGCGCGACGCGGGCGGTCGCAGGGCATCCACCTGGTGCTCGCGAGCCAGGACGTGTCGGGGATCGAGGCGTTCTGGGGTCGCCCCGCGATCTTCGAGCAGTTCGTGCTGCGGGTCGCGCTGCCGCGTGCCCGCCGGGTGCTCCACGAGCAGAACGATGCCGCGATGGACCTGCCCCGCTGGCACGCGGTGCTCAACCACGAGTCGGGCATGCGGCACGGCAACGAGATCATCCGCCTGCCGAACGCGAGCGTGAAGGGCACGTTGGACAAGGTGCAGCAGGACCTGCACAAGAAGTACGGCGACAAGAAGTCGAGGCCGCGGCTGTTCGACGGCAACCGCGCGCCGAAGATGGACGAGCTGGTCGACGGCGCCACGGTGCACGGGCTGCGCGTGCGGGTCGGCCAGAAGATCGACTTCTCGGGGACCGCCGCCACCGTCGGGTTGTCGGCGGTGCCCGGGCGCAACCTGGGAGTGTTCGGGGCCGGCACCCGCGACGCCGTGCGGGTGCTCGACGCGGCAGCGGCCTCGCTCGTGAGCCGCGAGGACTCCGGGGAACCGTCGGCCTTCGAGGCCGCCCACGGCGCGATCGTCCTGGCGCCGCTCGTCGCCGAGGCGGTGACGGCGGCCGAACGGCTGCAGTGCGCCTTCCGCGGCGCCGCCGAGATCGTCCGGCTCGACGGCTTCCGCGCCCGGGTGGAGGCGATCGCGGCAGAGGTGACCGCGCGGCTGGCCGGCAACGAGCGCGCGCCGCTGGTGCTGGTGGTCTACGCCGCCGACGCCGCGGACACGGCCCTGGACCGCACCGGCACCGAGGCGCTGCGGAAGATCATCCACTTCGGCCCGGAGGTCGGGGTGCACGTGCTGGGCTGGTGGCGCAGCGTGCCCCGGCTGAAGACCCTGCTGATGATGGGGGCGGCGGTGGACGACCTGGGCGCGTGGGTGGCGTTGGACGTCCAGGGGACCGAGCTGCAGTCGCTGCTGCCCGGGATGCTGGTCACGTGGTCGCCCCGGCCCGGCCGTGGGTTCTTCTTCGACCGCAGCCAGCACTCCGCGCCCGAGGTGGTCATCGTCCCGGCGTCGGCGGAGGAGAAGGACTGATGGACGCCGCGCGCCGCTACAAGGCCCGGATCGCCGAGGTCACCGGGGGGCTCGACGCCCGCGCCGACCTCAACGCCGAGCGCGTCAAGGAGCTCGACAAGAGGGTCAAGGCGCTGGGCTGGCAGCTGCGCGAGGCCAGCGACCGGCACCTGCTGGCGCGCCTGTGTGTGGAGCTGGCCTGGGAGAGTGCTCTGGACGCCCTCTGGGTGGAGTCGTGGATCACGATGCGGCCGTTCCCGAAGCCCGACCCCTGGGCGAAGGCGTCGGATCTCGACACGCTGCTCGCCGCCGTGGAACAGCGGGCGGCCGAGCTGCGCTCCGAGGTGCAGGGGCGGCGGCTGCGCCGCTCCTGAGCCGATTCCGCCGCCCTGGGGCCGCGATCAGGTCGCGGTGATCACCAGCACCTGGCCCGTCGCCGCGTCGGTCTGCATCAGCACCACCCGTGGGCCCTTGCCGGTCGTGCGGGAGAGCGAGTTCACCGTGGCGGCGTCGACGGTGCGCACCGACGCGACGGTGAGCGTGGTCCTCGCCCCGCCCGGACCCGTGACGACGACGGTGGCGTCGGCCGTCAACGAGCCGGTGGCCACCGCGGAGTTCAGGGTGACCGCCGCCGTCCACGCGTCGCCGGCGCCGGGGTGCCAGCCGAGCGAACCCCGGCTCGCCGAGGCGGGCGCTGCGGGCACGCCGTCGGCGTCGTCGGCCGCCCGGGTCAGCGTGAGGGTGCCGCCCGGCAGGACGAGGCCGGTGGGGGCCTTCGCGGCCGGGGGCGGTGTGGTGACCGGCGGCGTCGCGGTGGGCGGGGTGGTGACCGGCGGTGTGGTGACCGGCGGGGTGGTGACCGGCGGTGTGGTGACCGGAGGAGTCGTCACCGGAGGAGTCGTCACCGGAGGAGTCGTCACCGGAGGAGTCGTCACCGGAGGAGTCGTCACAGGGGGTGTGGTCACCGGCGGGGTCGTCACCGGAGGCGTCGTGACGGGCGGGGTGGTCGGCGGAACCGTCAGCGTCGTGATGACCGGAGGGAGCGTCGCAGGCGGGGTCACCGGGGAGCTGGTGACCGGCGGGACCGGGATGCTGCCGACCACCTGCTGCTGCTCGGGCGACCCCGCTGCCGCGTTCTGCATATCCTGCGGGGTGGCCGGGCCCTGGATCCGGTCGGGCGCGGGATCGGGCGCAGGCGGGGCGGGGAAGTCGCCGGGGCCGTGCGGCGCGCTGAGCGAGGGCGTGGGCGGCACCGTCACCGGCAGCTTGTCGGTGGGGATCAGCCCGGTGGCGTCCTTGCCCGCGGCCGGGCGGGTGGCGCCGAGGTAGTCGTCGCCCTGGTAGCGCACGTACGCCAGCTGGACGGGCTTGCCGAACGTCGGCGCGTTGACCATGCGACCGCCACCGATGTAGAGCCCCACGTGGTGCACACGGGTCGGGACGCCGTAGAACACCAGGTCGCCCGGCTGCAGCTCGGCGGTGTCGGGCACGTGCGGGCCCGCGTAGTACTGGGTGTGGGCCGTGCGCGGCAGCGTGATGCCCGCGTAGGCGTAGGCGGCGGTGGTGAGGCCGGAGCAGTCGAAGCCGGCTTCGCCCTTCTGAGGCCCGTCGCCGCCCCACACGTAGGGCAGCCCGCGCTGGGCCAGCGCGAACTCGATGGCCTCGGCGGCCGCCGATCCGGGCGGGGCGGTGGTGGTCACGAACGCGACCGGCGACAACGCCTGGTTGCTCGTCGCGATCGGGGTGGTGGAGGTGGCCGGGGCGCCGGTGGTGCCGACCGCGAACGGCGCGTGGACCTTCGGGGCGGTGGTCGCGTCGGCCGTGGTGACGGCCGCGGGTGCGCCGAACGCAGCCGCAGCCGGAACGGCACCCACCGTGATGACACCCAGGGTCAGGGCCACGATCGAGGGACGCAGATACGGGGGTATCCGCCGTCCACTGGTCACCTACCGCTCCCCTTGCCACTGCTCGACGCCGTGATGGCCGATCGTGCCCTGCGGGATCTTGTTTGCCAACTCCCGACGGGGGCTACCTCAGGGCGATCGCGATGTCGGAGACGCCGCCGGAGAGACCGCCGACCCGGTCCGTCGCGCCGGTGAGCAGATCCACCTCGTCGAGCGCGTGGCGGCCGCCGACCTCCAGCGTCGCGAACCCCGGGGACGAGGTGGCCTTCCCGCCGCGGACGGTGCTGACGATGGCGAAGCCCGCGTCCGGACCGGCCGCCACGCCGAGGTGCCCGGTCGGGCCGGCGTGCCGGCGTCGGCGGGGCCGCCGGAGCGGTCGGACGCCGAGGCGACCGGGAGCGGGGCGGCCACGTCACTCCAGGTCGGCGTCGTCCCTGGCCAGGAACGACGCCAGCCGCTCCACGGCGTCCTCGAAGGACGGGTTGAGGTCCACGAAGACGCGCAGGCGGTCGGCCAGCCACTCGACGGCGACCTGCTCCTCCCCCCGGCGCTCGACGAGCTCCTCGATACCGCGGTCGGTGAAGTACACGGGCGCTCAGTCCTCGAACGCCGCGGCGATCAGCGCCGCCTGCTCCACCTCGTGCACCTTCGACGAGCCGGCCGCGGGTGCGGCCATGCGGCGCCGCGAGATGCGCTTGATCCCGACGAGGCGGGGGAGCTTCTCCGGCAGGGCCAGGCCGAGGAACGGCCACGCGCCCTGGTTGGCCGGCTCCTCCTGGACCCAGCGGATGTCCTCCGCGTTGGGGTAGCGGTCCAGAGCCGCGGCGATCTGGCGCTCGGCCAGCGGGTAGAGCTGCTCGATGCGCACGATGGCCGTGTCGCTGATGCCGCCCTGCTTCTCGCGCGCCGCCGCCAGCTCCCAGTAGATCTTGCCGCTGCACAGCAGGACCCTGCGGACGCCGGCCGCCGGGCCGTCGGTCTCGCGGAACTGCGGGTCGTCGATGACCGAGCGGAACCGGCCGCCGGTGAAGTCGGCCAGCGGGCTGACGACCTGCTTGGCGCGCAGCATCCACTTCGGCGTGAACACCACCAGCGGGCGGCGCACGCCGTCCATGGCGTGGCGGCGCAGCAGGTGGAAGTAGTTGGCCGGCTCCGACGGCAGCGCGACCGTCATCGAGCCCTCCGCACACAGCTGCAGGAACCGCTCGATGCGGCCCGAGCTGTGGTCGGGGCCCTGGCCCTCCAGTCCGTGGGGCAGCAGCAGGGCGACGTCGGAGGTCTGGCCCCACTTCGCCTCACCGGACGAGATGAACTCGTCGATGATCGACTGCGCGCCGTTGACGAAGTCGCCGAACTGGGCCTCCCAGGCCACGAACGCGTCGGGGTTGGCCACGGAGTAGCCGTACTCGAAGCCGACGGCCGCGAACTCCGAGAGCGCCGAGTCGTAGGGCAGGAAGCGCTCCTGGGTCTCCGACAGGTTGCGCAACGGGAAGTACTCCTCGCCGGTCTTCCGGTCGATCACCACGGAGTGCCGCTGCACGAAGGTGCCGCGGCGGGTGTCCTGCCCCGAGAGCCGGACGAGCTTGCCGTCCATCACGAGCGAGCCCAGCGCCAGCAGCTCCCCGAACGCCCAGTCGACGCCGCCCTCGCGCGACATCTTGAGCCGCCGCTCCAGCACCGGCTTGACGCGCTGGTGGACGGTGAAGCCCTCGGGCAGCTCGACGTGGGCGTCGCCGATGCGCTGGATGACCTCGAGCGGCACGGACGTGTCGAGGTCGGTGGGCACGCTCTGCTCGTACTCGACCGAGGGGCTGATCCGCGGAGGGGTCTTCTCCAGCTCGCGGACCTCGTTGAACACGTGCTCGAGCTGGTTGGAGAAGTCCTTGAGCGCGTGCTCGGCCTCCTCCATCGTGATGTCGCCGCGGCCGATCAGCGACTCGGTGTAGATCTTGCGGACGCTGCGCTTGGCGTCGATCACGTCGTACATCGACGGCTGGGTCATCGAGGGGTCGTCGCCCTCGTTGTGGCCGCGGCGGCGGTAGCAGATCATGTCGATGACGACGTCGTTGTGCCAGCGCTCGCGGTACTCGACGGCCAGCTTGGCCACCCAGACGCACGCCTCGGGGTCGTCGCCGTTCACGTGGAAGACCGGCGCGCCGATCATCTTGGCCACGTCGGTGCAGTACTGGGAGGAGCGCGAGTGCTCCGGGGCGGTAGTGAAGCCGACCTGGTTGTTGACCACGACGTGCACCGTGCCGCCGGTGCGGTAGCCGCGCAGCAGCGCGAGGTTCAGCGTCTCGGCCACCACGCCCTGGCCGGCGAACGCGGCGTCACCGTGCATCATCAGCGGCAGCACCGTGTAGCCGTTGTCGTGGCCCTTGTCGAGCAGGTCCTGCTTGGCGCGGACGATGCCCTCGAGCACCGGGTCCACGGCTTCGAGGTGAGAGGGGTTGGACGCCAGGGACACCACCGTCTCGCCGTCGCCGAACATCCGGAAGTACTTGCCCTCGGCGCCCAGGTGGTACTTGACGTCGCCGGAGCCGTGGGCCTGGCCGGGGTCGAGGTTGCCCTCGAACTCGCGGAAGATCTGGCTGATCGGCTTGCCGACGATGTTGGCGAGCACGTTGAGCCGGCCGCGGTGCGGCATGCCGATGACGACCTCGTCGAGCTCGTACTCGGCGGCCTTGTCCAGCACGGCGTCCATCAGCGGGATGACGGTCTCGCCGCCCTCGAGCGAGAACCGCTTCTGCCCGACGTACTTGGTCTGCAGGAACGTCTCGAACGCCTCGGCCGCGTTGAGCTTGCTCAGCACGTACTTCTGCTCGGCGGGGTTGGGCTTCTGGTGCGGCACCTCGATGCGCTCCTGCAGCCAGTTGCGCTGCTCGGGCTCGGCGATGTGCATGTACTCGGTGCCGATGGTGCGGCAGTAGGAGTCGCGCAACAGACCCAGCACGTCGCGCATCTTCATGCGCTGCTTGCCGCCGAAGCCGCCGACGGCGAACTCGCGGTCGAGGTCCCACAGCGTGAGGCCGTGGGTGAGGACGTCCAGGTCGGGGTGGCGGCGCTGGCGGTAGTTGAGCGGGTCGGTGTCGGCCATCAGGTGGCCGCGGGTGCGGTAGGCGTCGATCAGCTCGATGACGCGGGCGGTCTTGTCGACCTCGCCCTCGGGGATGTCCTGCACCCAGCGGATGGGCTCGTAGGGCACCCGCAGCGAGCGGAAGATGCCGTCGTAGAAGCCGTCCTCGCCCAGCAGGAGCTGGTGGACGCGGCGCAGGAAGTCGCCGGACTCGGCACCCTGGATGATGCGGTGGTCGTAGGTGGAGGTCAGCGTGATGATCTTGCTGATGCCGATCTGGGCGAGCCGCTCCTCGCTGGCGCCCTGGAACTCCGCCGGGTACTCCATCGCGCCGACACCGACGATGGTGCCCTGGCCCTGCATCAGGCGCGGCACCGAGTGGTTGGTGCCGAGCGTGCCCGGGTTGGTGAGGCTGACGGTGGTGCCGGCGAAGTCCTCACCGGTGAGCGCGCCGTTGCGGGCTTTGCGGACGATGTCCTCGTAGGCCGACCAGAACTGGGCGAAGTTCATCGCCTCGCAGCCCTTGATCGAGACGACGACGAGGCTGCGCTGCCCGTTCCTGCCGGGCAGGTCGATGGCCAGCCCCAGGTTGACGTGCTCGGGCTGGACGACGGTGGGCTTGCCGTCGACCTCGACGAAGTGCCGGTTCATCGTGGGGAAGTCGGCCATCGCCTGCACCACGGCGAAGCCGATGAGGTGGGTGAAGGAGATCTTGCCGCCGCGGGTGCGCTTGAGCTGGTTGTTGATGACGACGCGGTTGTCGGCCAGCAGCTTCGCCGGCACGGCGCGCACGCTCGTGGCCGTGGGCACCTGCAGCGACGCGTTCATGTTCTTGACCACGGCGGACGCGGCGCCGCGCAGCGGGGTGGACTCGCCGTCGCTGCCGACGGGAGCCGGCTTGGCCGCCTGCGTGGTGGACCCGGCGGCCGGCTTGGCCGGAGTGGCGGAGACGGCGGGCGGGCTCGTCTTGGGGGCGGCCCCGTTGGTGGCCGACGACGGCGGCGTCATGGCCGCGCGGTCGGCGGTGCGCTGCTTCTCGGTGGGCTCGGCCGGCTCCGCCTGCGGCACCGGCGCGGGCGCCACCCCGTTGCTGCTGGTGGTGGCCACCTCACCGGGCGTCTCGGCGGGGCGGTAGTCGGCGAAGAACTCGTGCCACGCCGGGTCGACAGCCGATGGATCGTCCAGGAAGCGCTGGTACATCTCCTCGACGAGCCACTCGTTGGGACCGAACTGGTCGGCTGTGCTCGAGGTACTGCTGCTGGACACGCTGTGGACCGCCTTGATCGGATCGCATCGTCGTTCGCCGCTGACTGGCGTTCAGGTTAGTCCTCCCGACATCGGCTCGGACACGCCGTTCGGACGCTGTCACAATGACCGCCTGCACAGATCAACTACCTGAGGAGATGGCCGTGACCCGTCCACCGTTGCCCCCGTTCGACGAGGCGGGTGCCCGCACGAAGGTGCAGGCCGCCGAGGACGCCTGGAACACCCGCGACCCGGAGAAGGTGGCCGGGGCCTACTCGGAGGACTCCGTCTGGCGCAACCGCGACCAGTTCGTGCGGGGGCGCGCCGAGATCGCCGCGTTCCTCAAGGGCAAGTGGGACCGCGAGCTGGACTACGCCCTGCGCAAGGACCTCTGGGCCTTTGAGGGCAACCGCATCGCCGTGCGCTTCCAGTACGAGAGCCACGACGTCGACGGCCAGTGGTGGCGCTCCTACGGCAACGAGCTGTGGGAGTTCGACGACGAGGGCTACATGCGCCGTCGGGAGGCCAGCATCAACGACGTGAAGATCGACGAGTCCGAGCGGCGGATCTTCGGCAAGCGCGGGGAGGCGGGCCCGGAGCAGCCGCTGCAGTAGCGCCTTGCAGGCGATTCTGCGTCCTCGCGCGCGGTTTCGCGCGCGAACGCACCACATCGCCTGCAAGCGTGAGTCAGGGGAGCGGGATGTGACCCTCGGTGTCGGCCACTGCCGTGCGCACCGCGGTGGAGCTGATCACCGTGCCGGCCGGTAGACCGCAGCGGGAGTCGATGCGCAGGGTGTCGCGCTCGCCGGCGAACTGGCCGTCGGTCGGGGAGATCATCAGCTCGGTGCGGGTGCGTCCGATGTCGTGCACCAGGGCCAGACACTGCCGACCGTCGACGTTCTCGACGCCCTCGACGGCGCTGACGCCCGGGAGCCGGGCCATCGCCAGGTAGAGCGCGGAGCGCAGGTCGGCGGGCACCAGGCAGGTGCGCAGCACCGTGACCCCCGCGGTGAAGGGACCGAACCAGTTGCCCGCGTTCTCGCCGAGCAGGCGCTCGTGCAGGGCCGCGGGGTCGCGGGGGAGGCGGGCGAAGAACTCGCGCGTGGGGGCCTGCCAGTTGCCGCGCGGTGCGTCGGTGGACACGCCGCAGAAGGCCTCGTCGGAGTCGTTGAACCTGCCGTGCACGGCGCGGAAGCGGCCCACCGGCGCGACGTCGCGGAGGTCGAAGCCCTCGTCGGCGGCCTCCTCGGCCGAGCCGAGCAGCCACTCCTGCGCACCGGTGAGCTCGCGGTCCAGCACCCACTCCCGGTCGGCGCGCGCCGGCACCCACTGCCGGAGGCGGTGCTCGGTGAGGTGGCTGTGCCGTCCGAACGTGCCCATCCACCAGGCGTGGGTCTCGACGAACACGTACTGGTCGGACCGCAACGGCCGGTCTGACGCCTCGATGGCGAGGTCGGGCAACGGACACTCCACTCCGGGGGGCGGCGGACTGGTCACCTCACAGTGTGCGGTGGTGACCATCCGTCACCGGCTCCGGGGTGCGGTTGCTACACGATCCACTCCTTCACCTGCGAGATCAGCTTCGGGGCGTCACTGCCCACCGGGTTCACGTGCAGGTGGGTGATGCCCGCCTCCCGCAGTGCCGCGATGCGCTCCTTGACGTGACCGGCGGGGCCGATCAGCGTCACCCGGTCGATGAAGTCCGACGGCAGCGCGGCGGCCGCCTCGTCCTTCCTGCCGTCGAGGTAGAGGTCCTGCACGAGCTTGGCCTCGTCGACGTAGCCCTGGCGCTGGAACACCGTGTTGTAGAAGTTCTTGCCCCGCGCGCCCATGCCGCCGATGTAGAGCGCGTACATGGCCCTGGCCAGCTGGCGGGCCGGCTCCCACATCTCCTCCTCGAGCGCGAGGATGCCGCCGCCGGTGATCTGCAGCGGGCCGAGCTCCGGCGCGCGCTTGGCGAAGCCGGCCTCCAGCGCGGGGCCGAAGGTCTCCTTCATCGTCTCGGGCATCACCGCGTGGGGCAGCCAGCCGTTCGCCAGCTCGGCGGTCATCTCGAGGTTCTTGTCGCCCAGCGCGGCCACCCAGATCGGGATGTCCGAGCGCTTCGGGTGGTTGATCAGCTTCAGCGGCTTGCCCAGGCCGGTGCCCTCGCCCGCGGGCAGCGGGATGTTGTAGAGGCCCTCGTGCTGGATCTTCTCGCGGCGCCACACCTGGCGGCAGATGTCGATGATCTCGCGGGTGCGGGCGACGGGCTTGTCGTAGGGCACGCCGTGGAAGCCCTCGATGACCTGCGGACCCGACGCGCCGAGGCCGAGGATCATCCGGCCGTCGGACAGGGCGTCCAGGCCGGCCGCCGTCATGGCCGTCAGGGTGGGCGTGCGACTGTAGAGCGGCAGGATGCCCGAGCCGATCTCGACGCGCTCGGTCTTCGCGGCGAGGTAGCCCATGAGGGAGACGGCGTCGTAGCTGTAGGCCTCCGCGACCCACACCACGTCGAGGCCGGCCTGCTCCAGGGCGACCACCGCCTCGGCGTTGCGGATCGGGTCGTCGCCGTACTGGAGCTGGGTCGAGAGCTTCATGCGCTGGGTCTAACGCACAAGTTACTGGCCAGTCAAGCTCACGAGAACATGCTGACGGTCCGGTCGTGGTGGACGCCGTCGAGGACGAGGTCGACGCGTTCGGTGAAGAAGCAGAGCAGGTCGGTCAGCTGGACGGCGTCGGGCAACGGGGAGGGGTAGGTCCAGGCCAGGTCGGGCACCGTGCGATCGGGCAGCGCGATGCTGCGATAGGACGCCACGCCCTTGTACGCGCACGCCGTGGTGGTGGCGCTCGGTCGCAGCAGCGCGGCGTCGACGTCCTCGGGCGGCAGGTAGTAGCGCATCGGGAGGTTGGTCTCGAACACCAGCGACGGCCGGGTGCTGTCGGCGAGGACGTGGCCGTCGAGCTCGATGCGGACGTGGCGCGAGCTGCGCCGGACGTCGACGCGGTGGAACGGGTCGCGCGGGTGGCTGACGATCTCCTCGTCCTCCTCGAGCCACGTGTCGAACGCGGCGAAGTCCAGCACCACGTGGTCGTGCAGAGCGGGATCCGCGAGCCGGAACGCCGACCCGACCGGCCCCACGCTGTGCACGACGCCGTCGGCGGTGTGCACGCCGAAGCCGGTGGCGGGGGTGAGGACGGCGCGGCCACCCGGGCCGACTTCGGCGGCTGCCGGCCCGCTCCGGTCGCCGTCGTCCGGGGCCGCCACGCGCAGCTCGGTGAGCAGGTCGGCCACGGGCACGGCGTACTGGGGCACGACGCGCTGCGGCTCCCACACCAGCACCGCCGCGGTCGTGTCGGCGATCGGGTGTCCGCCGTGGACGACGCGGATCCGCTTCTCCACGGGTTCGGAGCGGAGGTCGTCCAGGGTGGCCGCGAGCAGTGCGGAGATCCGGATCGCCATGTCGCGAGGATCCTCGCGTCCGGCTATATCAAGAAGTCTTGCGAAAGGTTTCTTGCGCAAGGTATGTTGATTCGCGTGACGGAGAACCTGCCCGGGCGGATCACCGAGCCCAAGGCGTTGCGCGCGCTGTCCCACCCGACGCGGGTGGCGATCGTCGATCTGCTGGGCGTCGAGCTGGCGGCCACCGCCACGCGGTGTGCCGAGATCACCGGCGAGAGCGTGGCCAGCTGCTCCTACCACCTCGGGATGCTCGCGAAGTACGGGTTCGTGGAGCCGGCCGCGGGTGGGGAGGGGCGGGAGAAGCCGTGGAAGCTCGTGTCGCTGCACCACAGCTTCGACATGGAGGACATGGACGACGAGGGCCAGCTGGCGGTCGAGGCCCTCAGCGAGGTCGTCATCGACCACCACGCCGCCCAGCACAAGGAGTTCATCCGCCGCGCCAGCCGGGAGCCGGAGGAGTGGCGCCGCTCGGCCGGATCGTGGTCCACCACGCCGTATCTCACCGCCGCGGAGTTCGCCGAGGTCGCCGCCGAGTACGAGGCGATCTGCGCGCGCTACCGCGACCGGATCGCCGATCCGTCCCTGCGCCCCGAGGGCTCGCGCCCGGTGCGCCTCCACCTCACCAGCTGGCTCACCCGTCCGCTCGACTGAGTCCGGAAGGATCTGCCATGGATCCGCACCTGTACCTCGCCCACCTGCACGCCGCCGACCTGCGGGCCGCGGCCGACGCCCACCGGCTGGCCCGCGAGCTGGGCCGTCGGGACCGCCGCCCGGCGCTGCCCGTCCGCCTGTACTGCCGGCTCTGGTGGGCCGCCCGCCCCCGCCCCGCCGCCTGGCCCCCCTCGTTCCTCCCGGGCACCTGATCGCGATCAGTCGCACCTCCCGGCCCCGCGCCGGGTGCTCCCGCTCGGCCGGCGGCGATCATGGATGCTCAGTGCGGCGATCTCGCACGCGCGGCCGCCAGGCACCGCGTCCTGTGGCCCGGTTCCAGCTTTCGATGATCATGCGACGCTCGGAGAGGGGTCGTGCGCGGATATCAGTGCCCCGGCACCGATTTCCGCGCACGGCCTAGGGTCGGGCGGTGCGCTTCCAGGTCGTCCCCGCCGCCTACGTCTTCCTCCTGCGCGACGACGAGGTGCTGCTGCAGCTGCGGCAGAACACCGGCTACCGCGACGGGCACTGGGCCGCGGCGGCCGCCGGTCACGTCGAGCACGGGGAGTCCGTGCTGGCCGCCGCCGTACGGGAGGCCGGGGAGGAGATCGGCGTGGTGCCCACCGACCTCGCGCCGCTCACCACCATGCACCGCACCCACGCCAACGGGCAGGCGATCGACGAGCGCGTCGACTTCTTCTTCACCACCCGCACCTGGACGGGCGAGCCCCGCCTACGGGAGACCGCCAAGGCCGCCGACCTGGGCTGGTTCCCCCTCGACGCGCTGCCCGAGCCCGTCGTGCCGCACGAGCGCTTCGTGCTGGAGCACCTCCGGGCGGGCACGACGCCGGCCATCACGACGTACGGTTTCTGAGTGGAGCAGCTGCCGCCGCGGGCGGACTTCGACAATGTCGTCGCACTGACCGGCGCCGGGATCAGCGTGGCCGCGGGGCTCGGCACCTTCCGCGGGCCCGACGGGCTGTGGACGATCGCGCCCGACGTCGAGCGGGCCATGCACGCCGAGTACGTGCCCGGCAACATCGACCTCATGTGGCAGGTCTGGGGCGGCATGCACGAGCAGGCGCAGGAGGCCGGGCCCACGCCGGCCCACCGGGCGCTCGCGGTCGTGCAGGCGCAGGTGATCACCCAGAACGTCGACGGGCTGCACCACACCGCGGGGTCCCACGACACGATCGAGATCCACGGCTCCGCCGGCCGGGCCCGCTGCCTGCTCTGCCCCTGGAACGGGCCGGCCGTCGAGGCGGCCCGGGCGTCGGGCGACCCCCGGCCGCGCTGCCCCCGCTGCGGCGAGCTCGTCCGCCCGTCCGTCGTGCTGTTCGGCGAGTCGCTCGACGAGGCCGCCCTCGCCGCCGCCCAGCACGCGGCGGTGTCGGCCGACCTGTTCCTGGCCGTCGGCACGTCCGGCCGGGTGGCCCCCGCGTCCTGGTTGGCGCCGATGGCCCGCGCCGCCGGCGCCACCGTGATCAACATCGATCCGGTGCCGGGCGATCCCGGCCCGGCGTTCCACCACCAGGTCACCGGCGACGCGCAGCAGGTGCTCGCGGAATGGGCCGGGTGACCGGTCAGACCACCGTGCGGGTGCGCCCCTCCCAGAACGGGGCCCTCAGGTCCTTCTTCAGGATCTTCCCGGTGGGGTTCCTCGGCAGCTCGTCCAGGACGTCCACGCTCTTGGGGCACTTGAAGCCGGCCAGGTTCTCGCGGCAGTAGGCCAGGAGGGCGTCGGGGTCCACCGTCGCCCCGGGCGCGGCCACGACCACCGCCTTCGGCACCTCGCCCCACCGCTCATCGGGCACCCCGATCACCGCCACGTCACCCACCGTCGGGTGCTCGGCCAGCACCCGCTCGATCTCGGCGGGATAGATGTTCTCCCCGCCGCTGATGATCATGTCCTTGATCCGGTCGGTGACGTAGACGTAGCCGTCGGCGTCCATGTGGCCGCCGTCGCCGCTGCGCAGCCAACCGTCCGCGGTGATGGCGGCGGCGCTCGCCTCGGGCTTGTCCCAGTAGCCGCTCATCAGCTGGTCGGTGCGCACCCAGATCTCGCCCGCCTCGCCGGTGGGCACCGGTTCGCCGGTGGCGGGGTCGCGCACCTCGATCTCGACGCCGTGGATCGGCGTGCCCGCCGACACCAGGCGGTGCGCGACGGCGGGGTCGTCGTGGTCCTCCGGCCCCAGCGAGCTGACGACGCCGCACGCCTCCGTCATCCCGTAGACCTGGTGCATCACGCCGGGGAACAGCTTCATCGACGCGCGCATCACCGGCAGCGGCATCGGCGACGCGCCGTAGGACAGCGCCACCAGCGACGAGTAGTCGCGGTCGGCCGCGCCGGGCACCTGCGCCATCGCGCCCATCAGCGCGGGCACGAGGAAGGTGTGGGTGACGCGGTCGCGCTCGAACATCTCGAGGATCGCGGCCGGGTCCGGCAGCCGCATCATCTCCATCCGGGCGCCCGCGGTGACGGCCAGCAACGAGTAGCTCATGCCGCCGACGTGGAACAGGGGCATCGCCACCTGCACGACCGCGTCGGACGTCATCGAGAAGTCGGCCATCACGTTGGTGGCGTGGGCGAACATCCCCCGGTGGGTCAGCATCGCGCCCTTGGGGAAGCCCGTGGTACCCGACGTGTAGAGCTGCACGAAACAGTCGTCGGGCGCGGACGGATGGACGTCGGGGTCGGGCTCGTGGGCGGCGAGCCAGTCCTCGTACTCCGCGGGTACCGCGATCACCCGCTCGACGTCGGTCAGCTTCTCGCGGATCGCGGCCGCCGCCCGGGCGAACTCCGGGCCGACGAACAGGATCCGCGCCCGCGCGTCGTTGATGACGTAGACGATCTCGGGCGGGGCCAGCCGGAAGTTGACCACGGCGTTGGCCGCGCCGATCTGGGCGCACGCCAGCGTGATCTCCAGGCACGAGGGGTGGTTGAGGTCGAGCACGGCCACCCGGTCGCCGGGCCCGATCCCGTCGGCCCGCAGCGCCGCGGCGACCTGCCGCACCCGCCGGGCCAGCTCGGCCCAGGTCCGCGTCGTCCCGGCGTGGCTGGTGGCCACGGCGTCGGGACGCTCGGCCTCCCAGCGTGCCACGATCGAGGTGAAATCGGCGGCGGTGCTGGTCATGCGCGTCTCCCGGGCTCGGCGTCGAGAAGCAGGAGCCTAAACACAGACGATCCGCCGTGCGTAGCCCTCGACGCGGGCGGATCGTGTCCACCCGGTCCCCCCGTCCCGTTCGGGGATTGGCTACGGTGAGCCGCCCAGCCCCGCGCCGCTCCCCGGCATGCGCCCACCGCTCGGAGATCCCATGAGTTCGATCCCGCAGGCCCGTCAGATGCGCGCCTCGCTGCGCCGGGTCAAGGCCGGGGGTGAGCGGTTCCTGGGCGGAGTGCTGCCGGGTGCCACCGCCCGCCGGCTCCGCACCCGCGCCTACGCCGACGACTGGGCCGCGGCCAACCTCGACGCCCAGCAGTCGTGCGGCCCGCTGTGGATCGTGCTCGGCGACGCCGCCAGCCAGGGGATCGGCGCCACCACGCGCGAGGCGGGCTACGTCGGGCTGGTGCACGAGATGCTGCGCCGACGCGACGCCTGGCGCGTGGTCAACCTGTCACGCGCCGGGGCCGGCGTCGCCGACGTGCTGGCCCGCCAGCTGCCCGAGCTGGCCACCCTCACCGCCGACGAGCCCGCCGCGCTCGTCACCTGCGTCATCGGCGCGGAGGACGTGGCCCGCCGCACGCCGGGCCTCGACATCACGCTGCGTTCGATGATCGCGGCGCTGCCCCGGGGCGCCATCGTCGCCACCGTGCCGTTGCGGGGACCGGCCGCCGAGGCGGCGAACGCGGTGATCCGCGAGGAGGTCGTGCGCCACGGGCTGCGCGTCGCGGATCTCGGCCTCACCGGCGGCGGCCCCGCCCGCGGTCGGGAGGCGGTGCGGCTCAACGACGTCGGCCACGCCACCTGGTCGCGCGCGATCATGGCGGCCGTCGACAACCCGCCGCCCAACCAGGAGGTCACCCCGGCCGAGGGCATCCCGGTCGTGACCGCCGGCGAAGCGGAGCCCACAGCCCGTTGACGCGCGTACGGCACACGTGATCAGGTCGGTGCGCGGTCCGGTCGACGACGACCGGGCCCCGGCGACGGGAGTGGCGATGGCGATCGACCCGCAGGCACAGGCGCTTCTCGACATGATGGCCGCGCAGGGCGCGGAGGACTTCTCCGTGATGACGGTGCCGCAGGCACGCGAGGCCGGGCTGGGGTTCATCGCCCTGGAGGGCGAGCCCGAGGCCGTGGCGGACGTCGCCGACCGGACGGTGCCCGGCCCCGCGGGCGACGTCCCCGTGCGGATCTACACCCCGGACGGCGCCGGCCCGTTCCCGGTGGTCGTCTACTTCCACGGCGGCGGGTGGGTGATCGGCGACATCGAGGTGGCCGACCGCCCGTGCCGCTCGCTGGCGAACGTCGCCCGCACCGTGGTGGTCTCGGTGGGCTACCGCAAGGCGCCCGAGGACCTCTACCCCGCGGCCCCCGAGGACTGCTATGCCGCCACCGTCTGGGTGGCCGAGCACGCCGCCGAGCTCGACGCCGACGCCACGCGGCTCACCGTGGCCGGCGACAGCGCGGGCGGCAACCTCGCCGCCGTCGTCGCGCTGATGGCCCGTGACCGTGGCGGCCCCGCGATCGCCCGCCAGCTGCTGCTCTACCCGGCGGTCGACGCGGGCGGCGAGTACGCCTCCCGCGTCGAGAACGGGGAAGGGTACCTGCTCACCAAGAGCGCCATGGACTTCTTCTACGGCCACTACCTCCCCGGTCCGGACGCGGTGGAGGACCCCTACGTCTCGCCACTGCGGGCCGCGGACCACTCCGGCCTGCCGCCGGCCATCGTGGTCACCGCCGGCTTCGACCCGCTGCGCGACGAGGGCGACGCCTACGCCGCGCTGCTGCGCGACGCCGGGGTGCCGGTCGAGCACCTGCAGAACCCGACGATGATCCACGGGTTCTGGTGGATGCTGGGCGTCGTCGGACACGTGCGCGGGGTGTTCGACCAGGTCGGAAAGCTGTTGCGCGAGGGATGACCGAGGACGGCGGCCGGGTGGGCGTGCGCGGGCTCACCAAGCGGTTCGGCCCGGTCGCCGCCGTCTCCGACCTCTCCTTCGACGCCCCGCCCGGTGCGGTCACCGGGTTCCTCGGGCCCAACGGATCGGGCAAGACCACCACGTTGCGCATGATCCTGGGGCTGGTCGCGCCCACCGCCGGGGAGGCGCGGATCAACGGGGTGCCGTTCGCGGCGCTGCAGCGGCCGGCGCGCGTGGTGGGGGCGGTGCTGGAGGCCCAGGGCTTCCACCCCGCCCGCACCGGGCGGCGGCACCTGCTGGCCTGCGCCGCCGCGGTCGGGGTGCCGGACGCCGCCGTCGACGTCGGGCTGGGCGCCGTCGGGCTGATCGACGCGGCCGACCGCGCCGTCGGCGGCTACTCGCTGGGCATGCAGCAGCGCCTCGCGTTGGCCGTCGCGATGCTGGGCGATCCGCAGGTGCTGATCCTCGACGAGCCGGGCAACGGGCTCGATCCCGAGGGCATCGCGTGGATGCGCTCGTTCCTGCGCGGGTTCGCGGCGCGCGGGGGCACCGTGCTGGTGTCGAGCCACCTGCTGGGCGAGATCGAGCAGACCGCCGACCACCTCGTCGTCGTCAGCCGGGGCCGGTGCGTCTACCAGGGCGGGCTCGACCAGCTGCGCGCGTCGCGCCGGGCGCGGGTGCTCGTGCGGTGCGCCGATCCGGGCGGGCTCGCGCGGGCCCTGGCGACCGCCGGGATCGTCGAGATCGACACGCTGCCCGACGGTCGCCTGGGCGTCGCCGACGCCGACGCCGTCCGCGTGGGCGACGTGGCGCTGGCCGCCGGCGTCGCGGTGCACGGGCTGGTGGAGGAGACGATCGACCTGGAGCAGCTGTTCTTCCAGCTCACGACGGGCGCGTGGCGGGGATGACGGGACTGGTCCGCGCGGAGTTCCGCAAGGCGTTCTCGACCAAGCTGTGGTGGGCGCTGCTCGTCCCCGTGGTGGTGCTGTCGCTGCTGGTCAACCTGTTCGGCGGGCTGTTCACCGCGTCGCTCGCCGACGCCCACGCCGGCACCGGGGTGCCGCCGATCCTGCTCGGCTCCCTGGCATACTCGCTGTCCCTGACCAGCGTCTTCGCCGCCCTCTACGGCGTCGTGACGGCGGCCGCGGAGTTCCGCCACCGCACGATCACCACCGCCTACCTGACGGCGCAGGGCCGCGGGCGGGTGTTCACCGCGAAGGCGGTGTCCACGGGGGCGGTCGGGGCGCTGTACGCCGCGGCCACCGTCGTGGTCGGGGTGCTGGCCGGGCTGGTCGCCCACTCCGGGCTGCCGGGCGTCGGTGCGCTGGCCGCCGTGACGGCGGTCGGGCTCCTGGTCGCGGCACTGTGGGCCGTGCTGGGCACCGCGCTCGGCACGGTGATCAGCAACCAGGCCACCGCGCTCGTCGTGACGCTGGTCTACATGCTGGTGGCGGAGACGCTGCTGTCGCTGCTGCTGGGCCGCTCCGACAACCCCGTCGCGGCCGGGCTGGCGGCCTACCTGCCCGTCAACGCCGGGGACGTCGCCGTCTACGACGTGGCCGGAAGGGCACTGCTCGGCGACGGCACGCAGCTCGCGGAGCTGCTGGCCGGGGTGAGCCGACCGCCGCCGTGGTGGGGCGCCCTGCTGGTGCTGGCGGCCTGGACCGCGGCCGCCGCGGCCACGGCGTGGCTGGTGGGTCGGCGCCGCGACATCACCTAGCGCCGTCGACAGGTGGACCGTCGGTGCGGCGGCATACGGTGGATCCGTGCCCGTTGCTCAATCCCCCACATCTCCCGGCTGGATCAGAAGGCTCATCGGCGCCTCGATGCGCCACCGCGGCGTCGCCGTCACCGCGCTCGTCGCGTCCGCCCTGGGCGTCAGCCTCGACGCGGTCGGGCCGCTGCTCACCCGCGTGGCCGTCGACGACGCCGTCAAGGGCTCCACCGAGGTGCTGGTGCCCATCGTCGTGGCGTTCCTCGGGCTCGCGGTGCTGCGCTTCGCCGCGTCGTTCCTGCGCCGCTACCTGGGTGGCCGGCTCGCCCTCGACGTCCAGCACGACCTGCGCCGCCAGGTGTTCGCCGCCGTCCAGCGGCTCGACGGTGAGCGGCAGGACGCCATCCGCACCGGGCAGGTCGTCTCCCGCGCCATCACCGACCTGCAGCTCCTGCAGGGGCTGCTGTCGATGGTGCCGCTGTCGCTCGGCACGGTCGTGCTCGTGGTGGTGTCGGTGGGCGCGATGCTGTGGCTCTCGCCGGCGCTCACGCTCGTGGCGCTGGTGCTGCTCCCGCTGGCCGGGTGGGTGACGCTGAAGTCCCGCGCCACCCTGTTCCCGGCCACCTGGTCGGCGCAGCAGCGGGCCGCCGACATCGCGCAGCAGGTCGAGGAGACCGTCACCGGCGTGCGGGTGGTGAAGGGCTTCGGGCAGGAGGCGCGCGAGGTCGCGGCGCTGGAGCGCGGCGCGAAGCGGCTGTTCGCCGAGCGGCTGCGCGCCGCCCGGATGACCGCCCGGCTCAACCCCACCCTGCTCACGCTGCCCACGCTCGGGCAGGTGGGTGTCATCGCCGTCGGCGGCTACCTCGCACTCAACGGCTCGATCACGCTGGGCACGTTCCTCGCGTTCACCACCTACGTGGCCGGGCTGGTCGGCCCGGCCCGGCTGCTGGGCTCGCTGGTGGTCACCGCACAGCTCGCGCGGGCCGGCGTGGAGCGCGTGTACGACCTGATCGACTCCCACCCCGACATCGTCGATCCGGTGTCCCCCGCCGCCCTGCCCGAGGGTCCGCTGTCCGTGGAGCTCGACCACGTCACGTTCGGCTACTCCCGCCGCGAGCCGGTGCTCGACGACGCGTCGCTGCGGGTGGAGCCGGGGGAGACGCTCGCGCTCGTGGGCACGGCCGGCTCCGGCAAGTCCACGGCGGCGCTGCTGCTGCCGCGCTTCTACGACCCGCAGGCCGGCGAGCTGCGCCTCGGTGGCGTGCCGCTGCGGGACCTGCGCCTGCACGACCTGCGCCGCGAGCTGGGCGTGGTGTTCGAGGAGGCGTTCCTGTTCTCCGACAGCATCGGCGCCAACATCGCCTACGGCCGCCCCGACGCGAGCGACGAGGAGATCCGCGCCGCGGCCCGTGCGGCCCAGGTGGACACGTTCGTCGACCAGCTCCCCGACGGCTACGACACCCTCGTCGGCGAGCGCGGGCTCACGCTGTCGGGCGGGCAGCGCCAGCGCATCGCCCTGGCCCGCGCGGTGCTCACCGACCCGCGGGTCCTCGTGCTCGACGACGCCACCTCCGCGGTCGACACCGCCACCGAGGCGGCCATCCACGAGACGCTGCGCGTGCTGACGGAGGGCCGCACCACGCTGCTCGTCGCCCACCGCCGATCCACCCTCGCCCTGGCCGACCGCGTGGCCGTGCTCGACGCCGGGCGCGTGGTCGACGTCGGCACCGAGGCGGAGCTGACGGCGCGGTCGCCGCTGTTCCGGGAGCTGCTGGCGCTCGCCGATCCGTCCGGCGCGGCCCCGCGGCCTCCGGCTCCGGCCCGTCCGGCGCTGGGCGGCGTCACCGCCGAGCTGTGGCCGGAGCCGGTGGCCCCCGGCGCCCGGAGCACGGCCGCCCCCGACCCGGGCATGGGCGCGTCGGGCATGGTGGGCGTCCTGCCGCCCTCGCCCCGGCTGATGGCGGCGGTGGCGAAGCTGCCCCCCGCCGTCGACGTCCCGAAGCTCGGCGCCACCGACCCCACCGCACCCGACCCGGCCATGAGCGATGAGCTGGGCCGGCTCGGCCGGCTGCTCCGGCCGGTCCGCGGGCTGCTGGCGCTGGGCATCACCCTCGTCGCCCTCGATGCGCTCAGCTCGCTGGCGTTCCCCAACATCGCCCGCCTCGCCGTCGACGGCGGCATCACCTCGAAGGCGCCCGGCATCCTGCTGGCGGCCACGCTGCTCGGGCTGGGCGTCGTCGCGGTCAGCTGGCTGGTGGTGGCGGCCGAGACCTACGTCACCGCCCGGGCCGGGGAGAGCCTGCTCTACCTGCTGCGCGTGCGCAGCTACGCGCACCTGCAGCGGCTCGGCCTCGACTTCTACGAGCGCGAGCTCTCGGGCCGCATCATGACGCGGATGACCACCGACGTCGACGCGCTGTCCACGTTCCTGCAGACCGGCCTGGCGCAGGCGATCGTCAGCCTGATCACGGTGGTCGGCGTGGCGGTGGCGCTGCTCGTCACCGACATCGAGCTGGCGCTCGTCGCGCTGGCGGTGTTCCCGGTGCTGATCGTGGCCACCGTGGTGTTCCGGCGGCTGTCGTCGCGGGCGTACACGGAGGCGCGGGAGAAGGTCGGCATCGTCAACGCGGACATGCAGGAGAACGTCACCGGCGTCCGCATCGCGCAGGCCTACGTGCGCGAGGAGCGCAGCGCCCGGAGGTTCTCCGACCGCAGCGCCGCCTACCGCCGCTCGCGGCTGCGCGCCCAGACCTACATCGCCACCTACTTCCCCGGTGTGGCACTGCTGTCGGACATCGCCACGGTGGCGGTGCTCGGGGTCGGGGCGGCCCGCCTCGCGTCGGGTGACCTGACCGCCGGCATCCTCACGGCGTTCCTGCTCTACCTGGGGCTGTTCTTCGCGCCGGTCCAGCAGCTCTCGCAGGTGTTCGACTCCTACCAGCAGGCCCGGGTCGGGCTCAACCGCATCACCGACCTGCTGCGCACCCCCACCACCGTGCCCCCGGAGCCCGACGGCGAGGCGGTGGCGGTGCCCGACCGGCTGCGCGGCGAGGTCGAGCTGCGCGACGTGTCGTTCTCCTACGCCGGAGCGGCCACCCCCGCGCTCGACCGCGTCTCGTTGCGGGTGGCGCCGGGGGAGACCGTCGCGCTGGTCGGGGCCACCGGCGCCGGCAAGTCCACGCTGGTCAAGCTGCTGGCCCGGTTCTACGACGCCGGGTCGGGCGAGGTGCTGATCGACGGCGTGGACGTGCGGCGGTTCCGGCTCGCCGACTACCGTCACCGGCTCGGCATCGTGCCGCAGGAGGCACACCTGTTCACCGGCGACGTCGCCGCGAACATCGCCTACGCCCGCCCCGACGCCCCGCCCGCGCAGATCGAGGCGGCCGCGCGGGCCGTCGGAGCGCTGGATCTGGTGCGCGGCCTGCCCGGTGGCTTCCGACATCCGGTCGGCGAGCGGGGCCAGGGCCTGTCGTCGGGGCAGCGCCAGCTCATCGCGCTGGCCCGCGCCGAGCTGGCCGACCCCGACGTGCTGCTGTTCGACGAGGCCACGGCCGCGCTCGACCCCGCCACCGAGGCCGCGGTGCTCGCCGCGGGCGACCACGTCACCTCCCGGCGCACGGCGTTCGTCGTCGCCCACCGGCTGGCCACGGCGGCCCGCGCCGACCGCATCCTGGTGCTGGAGGGCGGCCGGATCGTGGAGCAGGGCACCCACGCCGAGCTGCTGGCGATGGGCGGCCGCTACGCCACGCTGTGGGAGGCGGGGGAGCTGGAACCGGCGGCCTGATCTGATTCCTGCCCGATTTCGGGCAGGAAAGTTGGTGTTCTGGCCGCGATCGGGCACCATTGCCCCTCGTGCCCGCCCCCGACGATCTCGTGGACCACCTCGTGCGCAGCACCCCGCTCAGCCCGACCGAGGCGGCGCGGGTGGTGGCGGAGGTCGTGCAGTACTTCGGCGAACCGGTACCGGACTTCGTCCGCCGCCGGCACGCCGAACTGAAACGTCGCGGGCTCACCAACGACCAGATATTTGCCGGCCTCGACGCGGAGCTGGCCCAGCGGCGGTTCGCCTCGCCGCCGCTGTCGGAGCGCCAGCTGCGTCGCATCGTCTACGGATAAGGACACTCGCATGTGCGGAATCGTCGGATACGTCGGCCCCCGGGACGCCACCCCCATCCTGCTGGAGGGGCTCGGGCGGCTGGAGTACCGCGGCTACGACTCGGCCGGCCTCGCGGTGTGCACGAAGGGCGGGCTGAAGGTCGAGAGGGCGATCGGACGCGTGGCCGACCTCGCCGCCGAGCTCCCCGCCCGCTTCAAGGGCTCGCCCGGCATCGGCCACACCCGCTGGGCCACCCACGGGGAGCCCACCGTCGAGAACGCCCACCCGCAGACCGACGCGGCCGGCCGCATCGCCGTCGTGCACAACGGCATCATCGAGAACGCCGACGAGCTGCGGGCCAAGCTGGTGGCCGACGGCGTGGAGTTCACCTCCCAGACCGACACCGAGACCATCGCGCACCTCATCGCCGCCGCCTTCTCCGGTGGGACGGTCGACCTGGAGGGCGCCGTCCGTTCCGCGCTGCGCCAGGTCGTCGGGGCCTACGGCCTCGCGATCGTCGACGCCGAGCACCCCGACCGCATCGTCGTCGCCCGCAACGGCAGCCCGGTGCTGCTGGGCGTCGGGGAGAAGGAGATGTTCGTCGCCTCCGACGTCGCCGCCCTGATCGGCTACACCCGCCAGGTCGTCTACCTCGACGACGGCGAGCTCGCCACGATCACCGCCACCGGCTACCGCACCTTCACCCTCGACGACCGGTCCACGGCCAAGAGCCCGTCCACCATCGACTGGGACGTCGTCGGCGCGGAGATCGGCGACCACGCCCACTTCCTGATCAAGGAGATCTCCGAGCAGCCGCGCACGATCAAGCGCACGCTCTCGGGGCGGCTCGACGAGCGCTTCGACACCGCGCACCTGGGTGGGCTCAACCTCACCGTGCGCGAGGCCCGCGAGATCAGGCGCGTCAAGATCCTCGGCTGCGGCTCGGCCTGCTACGCGGGTGAGCTGGGCGCGCAGCTGATCGAGGACCTGGCCCGCGTGCCGGCGTCGTCGGAGGCCGCGTCGGAGTTCCGCTACCGCAACCCGGTGGTGGAGCCCGACACGCTCTACGTCGCGGTGAGCCAGTCCGGCGAGACGGTCGACACCCTCGCCGCCGTCACCGAGCTGCAGCGCAAGGGCGGGCGCGTCATCGGCATCATCAACGTCGTCGGCTCGACGATCGCCCGCCAGGTCGACGGCGGCATCTACCTGCACGCCGGCCCGGAGATGTCGGTGGCGGCCACGAAGTCGTTCACGTCCACCGTCACGGCGTTCGCGCTGCTCGCGCTGCACCTGGGCCGGATGCGCGACCTCGCGCCGTCGGAGGGGCGCCGGATCATCGCCGGGCTCAAGGCGCTGCCCGACCAGATCGAGGACATCCTGGCCCGGTCCGGCGTCATCGCCGAGGTGGCGAAGGAGATCGCGCCCAGCGCCAGCATGATGTTCGTGGGGCGTCGGCGGGGCTGGCCGGTGGCGCGCGAGGGTGCGCAGAAGCTCAAGGAGATCTCCTACATCCACGCCGAGGCCTACCCCTCGGCGGAGCTCAAGCACGGGCCGCTCGCGCTGATCAGCCCGGAGATGCCGACGGTCGCGATCGTCCCCGACGACGACCTGCTCGACAAGAACACCTCCACGCTCTCGGAGATCAAGGCGCGCAAGGGTCCGGTGATCGCGCTGGCCCACCGGCAGCTGCCCGCGGAGCTGGCCGACCGCACCATCGTCGTCCCGGCGAACGAGCCCGAGCTGGACTCGATCCTGCTCTCGATCCCGCTGCAGCTGCTGGCCTACCACGCGGCGGTGGCCCTGAACCGCGACGTCGACAAGCCCCGCAACCTGGCCAAGAGCGTCACGGTGGAGTGACTACACCCAGTAGGTGTCGTGGCGGAGCATGAACGCGGCCCTGGCCTCCTCGTCGGTCAGCGCCTCGCGGCGGGCGGGGTCGGCGAGGGTCTCGAAGTAGTCCTCGCGAGGGGCGCCCGGAGCGAAGTGCAGCAGCATCGACGCGGGCGCGCCCGACTCGTTGCGGAACCCGTGGATGCCGCCCTCGGGCACGTGGACGAAGTCGCCGGGGCGGGTCGGCACCCAGGCCTTCCCGTCGAAGATCATGATCTCGCCGGTCAGCACGTAGAACGACTCGGAGATGCTGCGGTGGAAGTGCGGGTCCGGGCCGCTGCGGCCCGGACCCATCTCCCAGCGGTAGAGGCCGAACTTCCCGTCCGTCGACGCACCGGAGGCCAGGTAGTGGCAGGCCCCGCCGTCGGGGTTGGCGATGTCGGGCGGGGTGTCCGCCGGGCGGTAGGTGGCGGTGACCTCGCCGTCGGCACCGAGGTAGCGGCCGGGTGGGTAGGTGCTCATGGGGCCATGCTGCCCGGCAGGGCGAAGTCCGTGAACACCTGCGGATCCTGGAACACCACGGTGTGCGCCACCCGCCCGCCCCGGACCGTGAACACCTGCAGCGTGTGCAGCCCGCCGTCGAGGTACGCCGCGACGGCGGGCTGGCCGTTCGCGGCGGTCGGCACCAGCCCCCACCGGCCGGTGCGCCTCGCGAACATCCCCGTCATGAACGCGCCGTAGCTCTCCCGGCCGCGGTACCAGTGCGGCACGGGCGGCATCTCCAGCACGACGTCCTCGGTGAGCAGGGCGACGAGCGCGTCGACGTCGGCGGCCTCGAACGCCGTGACGTAGCGGCGCACCGCATCGTCGGCCGGCTCCTCGACGGTCTCCTCCCGCAGGCCCGCGGCGGCCAGCCCCGCCCGGGCCCGTTGCAGGGCGCTGTTGACCGCGGCCGTGGTCATGTCGAGCTGCCCGGCCACCTCGGCGGCGCTGAACTCCAGCACCTCGCGCAGCACCAGCACCGCCCGCTGCCGGGGCGGGAGCGTCTGCATCGCCGCGACGAGGGCGAGCCGCAACGCCGAGCGTTCCGAGGCCCGGATCGCCGGGTCGAGCCGGGCGTCGGGGAACGGCCGCAGCCACGGCACCTCTAACGACGGTACGAGCGGGGCGCCGGGATCGTCGCCGGGCGCGCCCAGCCCGGACGGGAGCGGGCGCCGGGCCCGCCCCTCCAGCGCCGTGAGGCACGCGTTGGTGGCGATCCGGTAGAGCCACGTGCGCAGTGACGCCCGGTTGCCGTCGTAGCGGTCGCGGGCCTTCCACGCCCGCAGCATCGTCTCCTGCACGAGATCCTCGGCCTCGTGCACGGAGCCGAGCATCCGGTAGCAGTGCACGACGAGCTCGCGGCGGTGCGGCTCGATGTCGATCGTCGTCACCCGGGTCAGTGTGCCGGTGCGTTGGCGTACGCGGCGATCCTCCACTCGCCGTCGCGGCGCACGAGCACCCACGTGGCGCTCACCTCGCGCTCCGGCGGCAGCGACTCCTCGCCGGGCATCAGGACGCCCGCGGTGCTCACGACGATCGCGGTGTCCGGCCCGGGGAAGCGGATGCTCGCCGCGTCGTCGACGCCGCGGGAACCCTTCAACGGCCCGGCGAAGGAGGCGGCCATCCCGGCGCGCAGCGCGTCGCGGCTGTGGTGCACGACGCCGGGCCGCACGACGGAGGCGTCGTCGAGGTAGAGCGGGACGAGCGCGTCGGCGTCGTTCGCGGCCCAGGCGTCGTAGAAGCGGTCGAGCACGGCGCGGACGGCGGTGGTGTCGGTGGTGGTGTCGGTGGTGGTGTCGGTGCTGATGGTGCCGGTCATGAGAACTCTCCCTCGGTGGTGGTGTCGAGGGATGTACCGGTGACGGGGCCGGGACTCATCGGTGAGCCGCTGAGTTCAGGCCGACGCGGGCTCCGGGCCCGTCAGCCAGGTGCAGACCGGCGAGAGCGCGATGCTCATCGGCACGTGCGGCTGGCCGACGTAGGTCTCGACCTCGCCGGCCGTGCTCCAGCCGAGCCGGTGGAAGAAGCGCTCGTTGGCCACCTGGACGTGGGCGTGCATGACCCGCCCGCCGCGGGCGCTCGCGGTGGCCACGGCGAAGCGGACGAGCGGCCCGCCGATGCTCGCCGAGCGGAACTCGGGCAGCACCGCGAGCCGGTCGCCCAGCCACTCGCCGGGGCCGGTGGGGTGGAGCCGCACGGTGCCCGCCGGGCACCCGTCGTAGAGGGCGAGCACGTGGATCACGTCGTCCCGGGCGTCGTGGGCGTCGAGGTCGGAGAGTGTGAACACCCCCTGCTCCTCGACGAACACGGCGTGGCGGATGGCGTGGTGCGCGGCCCGTGACGCCGCGTCCGAGGCCGGTCGGCACAGCACCGGGTCGATCCCGACGAGCGCAGTGACCGGTCGCGACGGCCTCACCGGCCGGTGCGGGGTCGTGCGCGGAAATCCGGGCGGGAACACCGTTATCCGCGCACGGGCGGCGGAGCCGCTCACTCGGGGCGCCGGCCGATCTGGAGCAGGGGAGCGCTGGTCGGGGCCCCGCCGGTCGGCCCGCACGGGGCGGCGGAGCCGGCGGTCTGCACGAGGTTGAGCGACGAGCAGGCCTGGCAGCGCGCGCAGCCGGCCACCGCGGTGTGGGCGCCGAGGCCGCGCTCGGCGAGGAAGCCCGCGACCTTGCGGTAGATCGGCTCCGTGTACTCCCGCGACGGCGCGGGCACGTCCTCCATCAGCGACCCCGCGACGGGCCGCAGCGGCACCACGAACGGGTAGACGCCGATGTCGACGGCGCGCTTGCACGCGTCGATCGTCAGCTGGGGGTCCTCGCCCATGCCCAGGATGACGTAGGTGGAGACGCGGCCCTCGCCGAACACCTTCACGGCGTGCTCCCACGTGCGGAAGTACGTCTCGATGCCGGTGCGGAACTTGCCCGGGGCCACCTTCGCGAGCACGGCCGGGTCGAACGTCTCGATGTGGATGCCCAGCGCGTCGACGCCCATGTCGTGCACCTGGTCGATCACCGAGAGGTCACGCGGCGGCTCGAACTGGATCTCCACGGGCAGCCCGGCGGCCTCCTTGACCGCCTGTCCGCACTTCGCGACGTACAACGCGCCGCGGTCGGGGGCCACCGACGAGCCGGTGGTGAGGGTGGCGTCGACCGCGCCGTCGAGCTCCTTGGCGGCGATAGCCACCTCGGCCAGCATCTCGGGGGTCTTCTTCGCGATGGTGGCGCCCGAGGCGAGCGAGAGGCCGATGCCGCAGAAGCCGCACTGGTCGGAGTTGCCCCAGTAGTTGCAGGCCTGCACGACGGTGGAGGCGAGGGAGTCCAGGTGCAGCAGCGCGATCTGGTGGTACGGCACGCCGTCGGCGGTCTCGAGGTCGTAGAACCTCGGCCGCGCGGTGCCGGCCACCGACGCGATCTTGACGCCGTCGCGGTAGATGCCCTGGCCGTCGTCCTCGGCGCGCAGCGAGTACGGGGAGGAGTCGCTGGGGGGCACCGTGACGGGCACGCCCTCGATCCACAGCATCCCGGAGTCCGAGGGCCCGGCCCCGCCCTTGCGGGCCGTCTCGAGCGTGGTCTCCAGACGCAGGCCGACGCTCTGCAGGTCCATGATGAGTCCTGCGGTGTCCGCCACCAGGGTCATGCTCCTGCTCCGTTCACTGAAGTGTTCGATCGTGTCATATAGGAAACCTCGGGCGGGCTGCTGTCAAGATGCGGGGTATGCCGCCCCGCGTCGCGCTGCTCAGCCACTCGACCACCCCGCGCGGTGGTCACGTCCACACGCTGGGGCTCGGCGAGGCCCTCCACCGCGCCGGTCTGCCCGTGCACCTGGTGGCGATGGGCGATCCCGACAAGGGTCTCTACCGGCCCGTCGACCTGCCGTTCACCGTGGTGAGGGGCCCGGCGCGTGAGGGGACGACGCTGGAGCAGCGGGTGTTCGCGTCCATCGACCTCATGGCCGCCGCGCTGGCCGCCCGCATCGACGAGTTCGACGTGCTGCACGCCCAGGACTGCATCGCCGCCAGCGCCGCGCTGCGTGCGCGGGATCTCACCGGGTCGCCCGTCCGGGTGCTGCGCACCGCCCACCACGTCGACGACTTCACCACCCGGGCCCTGATCGACTGCCAGCGCCGCGCGATCGTCGAGCCCGACCGCGTGCTCGTCGTGAGCGAGCAGTGGCGGCGGATCCTGCGCGCCGACTACGGCGTCGAGACGACGGTGGTGCCGAACGCCGTCGACACCGCGCGGTTCGCCGTGGCCGAGCCGCCCCCGTGGACGACGGACGGACCGTTGCTGCTGGCGGTGGGCGGGATCGAGCCGCGCAAGGGGTCGACGGTGGCGTTCCGGGCGCTGGCGCAGCTGGGTGCTCCCCGTCCGGTGCTCGCGATCGTCGGCGGGCACTCGTTCCAGGACTTCGCCCCCTACCGCGACGCGGCGCTGGCCGAGCTGCCGTCGCTGGGGCTGGTCGACGGGGTGGACGTGGTGGAGGTCGGCACCGTCACGGACGCGCAGCTGGCCGGCTGGTACGCCGCGGCCGACGTGCTCTGCTACCCGTCGCTGGTGGAGGGGTTCGGGCTCGTCACGATCGAGGCGATGAGCCAGGGGCTGCCGGTGGTGGCCAGCGACATCGACGTGTTCGGCGAGTACCTCGTCGACGGTGTGAACGCCCTGCTCCCGGCGGCCGGGGACGCGGACGCCCTCGCCGTGGCCCTGCGGAGGGTGCTGGAGGAGCCGGGCCTGGCCGACCGTCTGCGGGGGGCGGGAGAGACCACCGCGCAGTCCTACACCTGGGCCGCGGCCGCGGCGGCCCACGAACACGTCTACACGGAGCTGACGGGAGCGCCGCCCCCACCGAGGTGATCACGGCGGGAAGGTCGGGCCCGAAGATCGACAGACGACCGTCCGCCCGGGATCACCGCGGCGGCCCCCGCCCGGGTGGTGATCACGGCCGGACGGCTCGTGGAGATCGACCAGCGACCTTCCGCCCGTGGACGCCGCAGTGGGGACGGGTGCGGGGTCTCAGTCGGACGACAGGCGGGCTCGTCTCGCCTCGAGCTCCGGGCGGCGGCGATCGTGGGGCGGGAGGTCGTCGACCAGGCGGTCGTGCACCTCCAGGTCGTCGCGGCCCAGGGGGTGGGCGGCGTAGGCGGCGAGCAGGTCGAGGTCGCCGGCGTCGAGGACGGCGTGGCGCAGGCCGACCTCCAGCTCGTCACGCAGCTCCCGGATCTCCGGCGCGTCCGAGCGCGGCAGCAGCGGGCCGTCGCACGCACGGAGGGCCTCCGCGGGCTTCCCGGCGCGCAGCGCCCGGCGGACCGCGTCGAAGTCGGAGTCGACCCCGGCGTCGAGGCGGTAGGGCCGGGTGCGCAGGACATCGGCCCCGATGAGGCCGCGCAACCGCAGGATCTCGCCGCGCACGGTGGTGGGGTTGCCGTCGTCGCCGTAGAGGAGCTGGGCGAGCCGCTCGGCGGTGAGGCCGCCCGCGTGCAGGGCCAGCGCCACCAGCAGCTCGGCCGGGCGCAGCGTGAGCGGGATCGACCGCCCGTTGAGCACCATGCTCGGGTTGCCGGCGCCCATCATCCGCAGCGACAACGCGCTGCGCCTGCTGGTCGCGGCGCGCCGCGGGGCCCGCAGGAGGTAGCCCTCGGCCAACGGCTCGAGCACCATCTCGCGGCCGTCGTCGAGCAGGACGCGGTCGGAGCCCTCGGCGGGCATCGCCACCCGCGTGGGCCACGCGCCGTACGGCTCGCCCGCCACGATCCGCCCGGTGGGCGTCACCAGCGCGCCGGTGTGACCGCGCAGGCTGGTGAGGTGCGGCATGTTGCGCACGCGCAGGCGTTCGTCGGCGATCGCCAGGCGCACGCGGAGCTGGTTCTCCGCGAGCTGCGCGGTGGCCGACACGAGCTGCACCATCGCGGGGTGCACCGTGTGCAGGGGGCCGCTGATGTCGATGGCGCCCAGGATGGCGCCGGTGTCCGGGTCGTGGACGGGGGCGGCGGCGCAGGTCCACGCGTGGAACGCGCGGACGAGGTGCTCGGCCGAGTGGATCTGCACCGGAGCGTCGACGGCCAGCGTGGTGCCCATCGCGTTGGTGCCGATCGCGTCCTCGGACATGCGGAAGCCGGGGGACAGGCCCGTGGAGTCGGCGATGTGCAGCAGCTTCGCGGCGCCTTCGCGCCACAGGATCGTGCCGTCGGCGTCGGTGACGAGCATGACGTGCATGGCCTCGTCGGCGATGCTGACGAGCGTGCTGCGCAGCAGCGGCATGACCTCGTTGAGCGGGTGAGCGCTGCGCAGGTCGGGCAGCTCGGTGTCGGGCACCACCTCGGGGGGTGTGTTCCGGTCGGGGTCGACGTGCGCGGCCAGGCTGCGCCGCCAGGACTCGGACACGAGCGACCTCGGCGCCGCCGGGCCCGCGTCGCCACCCAGCACCGCGTCGTAGACCCCGTGCAGCAAATGGGCATGCTCGACCGGGTCGTGCGCGCCATCCTGTGTCATCGGCACTCCGAGCGTCACTGCCCCTGGAAGGTTGCCCATCATCTCCCAGGCGCTGATCAGCGGCAAGGTGGGTGGTCGACGCGCCGGTTGCGCGTGCAACGTCCAGGCAACGTGACGGCGCTTACTGTCGCCGCCATCACCGCTCGATCGTGCCAGGGAGGTTGCCCGTGACAACGGACGCCGTGCTCGACGCCCGCACTCCGGTGCCGGATTCCGTTGCCGTCCCTCCCGCCCCCCTCGCGCAGCGGACCGCCCGCCTGCTCATCGTCGACGGCGAGGCCATCGTCCGGTTCGGGCTGCGGCAGCTGTTCGCCTCCGACCCCGACCTGTCCGTCGTCGGTGAGGCCGCCACCCCGCGCGACGCGCTCGTCGTCGCCGACCGGTGCCCGCCCGACCTGGTGATCCTGGACATCGAGCTCGGTCGCGGCGACGCCGCCGGCGTCGAGCTGGCCCGGATGCTCCTGGAGCGCCACCGCGGCGTCCGCGTGCTCGTGCTCACCAGCTGTCGTGACCGCGAGGTCATGATGCGCACCGTCCGCCTCGGCGTGCACGGCTACGTGCGCAAGGGCGCCGAGACCGCCGACATCAGCCGTGCGGTGCACGCGCTGCTGCGCGGCGAGAGCGTGTTCGACTCCCGCGGCGCCGCGGGTGCCGCCCCGATCGTCACCGACGTCCTGCGCGACGAGGACCGGCCCGTCATGCGCTCGTTCGGCGGGGCCATGCTCACCGAGCGCGAGAACCAGGTGCTGCGGCTGCTCGCCGTCGGGATGTCCAACCGCGAGATCGGCCGGCGGCTCGTGATCAGCGAGGCCACCGTCAAGTTCCACGTGCGCAACCTGCGCGACAAGCTCGAGGTCCGCCGCCGCACGGAGATCGTCTACACCGCGACGCGACAGGGCATCGTCTGAGTCAGGGAGTTGCGGACGGTGCTCGGACCGACGCACTGTTCACCATCGGGTGCGTCTGTCTACGATGGTGAACGTGGAGGCTGCCGCGTGGGAACCCGTCGTCGGGGCGATCGGGCCGAAGGTGCGTGAGGCCCGGCAGGCGCTCGGACTGTCGTTGCAGCAGCTCGCGGCCCGCGCCGACGTCTCGGCGGCCGCGATCCACAAGGTCGAGCGCGGCGACATGGTCCCCACCATCACCACGCTGCTGAAGCTCGCCGGCGCGCTCGACCGCCCGATCGTCCACTTCGTCGGCGACGGCTCGCGCCCCCGGCCGGTGGCCACGCTCGTGCGCGGTGACGTGCCCACTCCGACGCCCGCGGACTGGGCGCCCGCCGCGTACGGCGTCGACGGGCGGACCCTCGCCGCCCCCGACGAGCGCTTCCGCGCCGCCGGCGTGCACGCCACGGTCGAGCCCGGCGGCGGCAGCGGCGACACGCGCCCGCTGCGGGCCGGCGAGGAGATCCTGCTGGTGCTGGAGGGCGAGATGCAGGTGGACGTCGCGGGCGAGCGGTACCGCCTCGACGCCGGCGACACGCTGCACTACCCCACCGACCGCCCGCACGAGTGGCGCAACCCGGGCGCGGGGCCGGCGCGGGCGGTGTGGTTCACGGTGCGCGGATGAGCGAGTCGCTGGCCGACGTCGTCGCGTCCGTCCTCGACAACCCCGGCCTGCGGTCCAAGGCCGAGATCGGGCTGGTCGGCGAGGTGCTGGGCGCGGCCCCCGACTGGCTCGGCGGGCCCGGCGACGACGGCGCCGTGGTCGAGGCCGCGGGCACCCGGGTCGTGGCCTGCGGCGAGGCCGTCTTCCCGCCGTTCGTGGCCGCCGACCCGCACGGCGCCGGGTTCGCCGCGGTGCTCACCAACGTCAACGACCTCGCGGCGATGGGCGCGGTGCCGCTGGGCATCGTGGACACCGTCGTGGCGTCGGAGGCGGTGGCCCGCAAGGTTCTGGAGGGCATGCGCGAGGCGTGCGGGCTGCTCGACGTCCCGATCATCGGCGGCCACCTCACCATCCACGACGGGCCGCCGGCCGTCTCGGCGTTCGGGGTGGGGCACGCGCCGTTCCCCCTGTCGGTGACGAACGCGGCCCCCGGCCAGTCGCTCGTGGTGGCCGCGGCGCTGGACGGGGCGATGCGCGCCGACTTCCCGTTCTTCCCCGCGTTCACGGCCCGCGGGCAGCGCTGCGCCGGCGACGTGCGCCTGCTGGCGCAGCTCGCGGCCGACGGCGTGTGCGTGGCGAGCAAGGACATCAGCATGGCCGGGCTGATCGGGTCGCTGGCGATGCTGCTGGAGTGCGACGGGCTCGGCGTCACCGTCGACCTCGACGCCGTGCCGACCCCCGCCGGGGTGCCGCTGACCCGCTGGCTCAACTGCTTCCCCAGCTTCGGCTTCCTGCTCTGCGTGCCGTCGGGCCGCGAGCAGGAGTGCCTGGCCGCGTTCGCCGAGCGGGACCTGGCCGCGGCGGTGGTGGGCGAGCTGAACGGAACCGGCGAGCTGGCGGTGACGACCGGCGGCGCGATCGCGACGGTGATGCGCATGGCGGACTTCCGTGTCACCGGCCTGCCTCGCACACCGCCGGGCTCAGGGGCGGGGCGCTAGCGAGAGGTGCGTCGCGCGGGCCGTGGCCGGGCTCGGGCCGACCAGGGTCGGGCAGATGCCCGAGCCCGCCGCCATGCTCAGCGGGGCGGCCGCCGGTGCGGGCTGGGCGCGCAGGGCGATGTCCACGGCCAGGCCGAAGAGGCGCTCGACGCGGTCGGGGGCCCGCCAGCGGTGGCGCTCCGCGAACTCCGGCCAGCGGGCCGGGGCCACGAGCACCTCGTCGTCGTACTCCAGCTCGTGCCAGGTGACGGCGAGGTCGAACAGCTCCAGCACCGCGTCCGGGTCGGTCTCCACGGCGAGCAGGCGGTCGTGGTGGGTGCGGCGGGCGGCGTCCGTGCGGCAGCCCGCGTGGCAGGCGATGCGGGCGATGCGGGGCATGCGTCGATGATCGGTGACGAGCCGGTACCTCCCCGTTTCCGAACTGTTGCGGCCGGATGAAGTCCGGTCCGTAGCCTGGTCGCCGTGGAGATGCTGCCCGCGGTGCTGGCGAGCGGATGGGCCAGCGGGGTCAACGCCTACCTGTGCGTGCTGATGCTCGGGTTGATCGGTCGCTTCGGCGACGTCGCCGCGGTGCCCGAGGCCCTGACCAGGACCGACGTGCTCATCGTCGCCGCGGTGCTCGTCGCGGTGGAGTTCGTGGCGGACAAGATCCCGTACGTCGACTCGTTGTGGGATGCGATCTCCACGGCCATCCGCCCCACAGTGGGCGTGGTGATCGGGCTGCTCATCGCCCAGGACGCGCCGACGCTGCAGCAGGCGGTCCTGGCCGCCGGCGGGGGTGGCGCGGCGCTGGCCAGCCACCTCGTCAAGGGCGGGCTGCGGCTGATCGTCAACACCTCGCCCGAGCCGGTGACGAACATCGGCGTCAGCGTCGGTGAGGACGTCGCGGTCGCCGGGGTCACGAGCCTGGCGGTGCTGCAGCCCGCGCTCGCGCTGGGCATCGCGGGCGTGCTGCTGGCGATCGGGATCGTGCTGCTGGTGCTGCTGTGGAGCCGGGTGCGACGCGGTTACCGCCGCTACACGGCGTGGCGCGAGCGGCGTCAGCCGAAGAACACCTCGGCCTCGGCGTAGAGCGCAGGGTCCACGAGCTTGAGCTCCTTCGTGGCCTCGGCGAGCGGCACCATGACGATGTCGGTGCCGCGCAGCGCCGCCATCTGACCCCACTGCTGGGCGTGCACCGCGTCGATGGCGTGCAGGCCGAAGCGGGTGGCGAGCCAGCGGTCGCGGGCCGTGGGCGTGCCGCCGCGCTGGACGTGGCCGAGCACCGTGGTGCGGGCCTCCTTGCCGGTGCGCGCCTCGATCTCGCGGGCCAGGTAGTCACCGATGCCGCCGAGCCGGACGTGCCCGAACGCGTCCTTCTCACCGCTGAGCAACGACTCGTCACCGTCCTTGGGCTTCGCGCCCTCGGAGACGACGATGATCGGCGCGTAGTCCAGCCGGAACCGCGACTCGGCCCACTTGCAGACCTGCTCGATGTCGAACCGCACCTCGGGGATGAGGATGATGTTGGCCCCGCCCGCCATGCCGGCGTGCAGCGCGATCCAGCCGGCGTGCCGCCCCATCACCTCGACGATCAGCGCGCGGTGGTGCGACTCGGCCGTGGTGTGCAGCCGGTCGATGGCCTCCATCGCGATGTTGACCGCGGTGTCGAAGCCGAACGTGTAGTCGGTGCCCGAGAGGTCGTTGTCGATCGTCTTCGGCACGCCGACGACGTTGACGCCGATCTCGTGCAGCTTGGTGGCGACGCCGAGGGTGTCCTCGCCGCCGATGGCGATCAGCGCGTCGACGCCGAGGTCCTGCAGGTTCTTCTTGATCCGCTCGACACCGCCCTCGACGGCGAACGGGTTGGTGCGCGACGAGCCGAGGATCGTGCCGCCGCGGGGCAGCAGGCCGCGGACGGCCGGGATGTCGAGTGGCTTCGTGAGCGCCTCGAGAGGGCCGCGCCAGCCGTCGCGGAAGCCCAGGAACGAGTAGCCGTACTCGGTGACGCCCTTGCGGACGACTGCCCGGATGACCGCGTTCAGCCCCGGGCAGTCGCCGCCGCCCGTCAGCACCCCGATGCGCATGGGTGCACCGTATCCGGCCGGTACTACCGGTGTGTGACGTGGTCCACAAGTCCGTACGCGAGGGCCTCGTCGGCGGTGAACCAGTGGTCGCGGTCGGCGTCCGCGGTGATCGTCTCGACGCTCTGGCCGGTGTGCTGTGCGGTGATCTCGGCGATCTCCTGCTTCATGGCGGCGTAGACACCGGCCCGGATCGCGATGTCCGTGGCGCCCCCGCTCATCCCGGCCGACGGCTGGTGCATCAGGATCCGCGCGTGCGGGAGGGCGTGGCGCTTGCCGGGGGTGCCCGCCGAGAGCAGGAACTGTCCCATCGACGCCGCGAACCCGACGGCCCACGTCGCGACGTCGGGCTGGATCAGCGCCATCGTGTCGTAGATGGCCATGCCCGCGGTGACGGAGCCGCCCGGGGAGTTGATGTAGAACGTGATGTCGCGGTGGGGGTCCTGGGCGGCCAGCAGGAGCAGCTGGGAGACGATCCGGTTGGCCACCGCGTCGTCCACCTCGGATCCGAGGAACACGATCCGCTCGTCGAGCAGGCGCTCCACGACGGGGTCGGGCCCGGCCGGGGCGGCCTGGAGAACGGGGCCACGCAGAGCCGGCGGGTACGGCCGGGGATCCGGCCGGGGCGGCTGGGGGTGGACGGGCAGGGGCGGGTCCGGGTGCAGGAGCGGCCAGGGTCCGGTGGCGGTCACACGGGTTCCGGTGGGGATCGGCACGGGAGGTCCTCTCGTCGGCGGTGGCCCCGACGCTAGGGCCGTCGGTGGACGCGGTGACCCCGTGTTCGCCGAGAGCGACGATGTACGCCGAGAGCGATCACGACGGCGCGGCTCCCGGCCGCCGCCCGACGTCGCAGCCCGCCGGTCACGTCGCAGCCCGCCGGTCACCTCGCAGCCCGCCGGCGCGCTGCGAGGACGCACGACGGGCTGCGAGGTGCTACCGGCAGCGGGACGCCAGAGGTTCGCCGGAGCCGGGCCTGCGCTCGAACGACACGTGCACGTGGTCGACGTGGTTCTCCGTGTCGCCGCCGCGGTCCTCCATGCGCTGCCAGCCGTCGCCGAAGTTGATGCGCTGCTCCCAGATGACGTAGGAGATGCCCAGCGCCTCCTGGTTGGCCAGGGCGCAGGCGGCGAGCCGGTCGCCGCGCTCGCCGCGCATCATGAAGTCGACGGCGAGCCCGGACGGGTGGTCGGAGTGCCGGGCGCGGCCCGCCACGCCGATCAGGTCGGGTCGGCCGTAGAGGCAGGCCAGGAACCGGGCGGCGTCGCGGGCCCACGGCTTCACGCGGCCGAGCCCGTCGAGGTCGGCGTCGCAGGCGGTCCGCTCCCGCTCCGCCGCCAGGCCGACCGACTTGAGCAGGCCCGCGACGCTGAAACTCACCGGCTCGGGCTCGGGGGCGGCCCCGACGGGCACGACAGCGGCCAGGCGTCGCATCGGGAGGTCCGGCCCGGCCGGCAACGGGCCGGTGACCGGGGAGGTGCCGGGCGGGTGTGCGGCCGGGCGGGAGTCGGACGCGAGGCCGAGCGCGGCGGCGTCCCGAGGGGTCTCCCCGGTGATCGCCGCGGGGGCCAGGGGTGCGGCGACGACCAGCGCGCCACCGGCGACGGCAGCGGCAGCCAGCCCGTGCCGCACGGCGGGCTCGGCCCGGTGCCGGGTGGCCGCAGGCCCGCCGGGTGACGCCAGGACCCGTCGCGCTGCCCGCCCCGGCTCGGGGCGGCCAGGAGATCGGTGCCGGGACACGGCGGGAATCTAGCGCAGGGTAGCTGGATCGTCACGCTCAGTGGGTCAACAGGCGGGCGGGGGAGCTCCGGCCGACCCGGACCCGAACGAGATGTGCACGTGGTCCATGTGGTTGGCCGTGGCGCCGCCGCGGTCCTCCATGGCCTCCCAGCCGCTGCCGTAGTTGATGCGCTGGCGCCAGATGACGTAGGAGATGCCCAGCTCGTCGGCGTTGCGCAGCGCGCAGGCGGCCAGGGCGTCACCGGTGGAGCGGTCGACCATGAAGTCCACGGCCCGGCCGCCGGGGTGGTCCGAGGTGCCGGCGCGGCCGGCGACGCCGTACATCGTGGGCTCGCGGTACTGGCAGCCCAGGTACTGCGCGGCGGCCCGGGCGACGGCCGTGACCGCGCCGAGGCCGGAGGTGTCGAGCCCGCAGTCCAGGGCGGCCTTCCGCTCCGCCTCGGCCTTCGCCTCCGCCGCGCGGCGGTCGGCCTCGGCCTTCGCCGCGGCGACCTGCTTCTCCACGCGCTGGACCGCGGCCACGAGCCGGGTGGCGCCCAGGACCTCGGGCTCCGGTGCGACGGGCACGACCGAGGGGAGCAGTGCGGCCTGCGCCGTGAGGGCGGCGGGTGCCGCGGACGGCACCGGTGCGGCCGCGCCCATCAGGGACAGCGCACCGCCGGCGACGGCGACGGCGGCGGTGCCGCGTCGGACGGGGACGGGGACGGACCGGTGCGCACCGCCGCCGGTCGCCGCGCGGCGGGGAGCCGCTGGCGCCGGAAGATGGTGTGCGCGTCGGCCCCGGGGGGAGCGATGCCGAGCCACAGCCTGCCTTCCGGACCGACGGCGCGGCAGGACGGGTGGGGAGCCCCGTGGCCTTCTCGTGACCGTGCCGTCATCGATCCGGAAGCGACGCTAGGCAACCTCCGGCCCGGACGCCGGGAACAAGGGGGTCGAACCGGACGACCGCGCCGCCGGGAGCGACGAGCGGCACTTCCGCCGGGCCACCGGCGCAGCGGGTCAGGGTACGGACACGCGGAACTCGTTGCCCTCGGGATCGGCCAGCACCGTCCGGCGAGGCGGTGTGGACGTCGGGGTGCAGGCGGTTCTTCGCGACGCGGGGTCCGGGTACCGGGTCGACCCACACCGCGTGCTGCGGCGTCGGCCCGGCGATGCGCACCGTGTAGCCGCGGTTCGGCGAGCCGGAGCGCGATCGACCGGAATCGTGCGGTGGCCGCGGCGTCGGTGGCGTCGATGCAGAGGTCCCTACAGGCGGCGAGCGGCACGCGCCCCGACCCTACGAGGACGGTCGAGCAGGTACCGCGGACGCGCGGGCATTCCGCCGGTCTCCCGCCGCGACCAGCATCGGTCTCATGTTCACCGAGGTGGCGGGGTCGGGGCAGGGCTGGTGGCGGGCGTCTACACCGCGTTCTCGGTGGTGGTGATGCCGGCGTTGCGGCGCCGACCCGCGGCGGAGGGCGCGGCGCTGATGCAGGAGGTGAACCGGGTGATCGTCAACCCGGTGTTCGTGCTGCTGTTCGCCGGGACCGGCGTGCTCGCGGTGGTCGCGGCGGTCCTCGACACGCGGGCCGTCGTCGGGGCGGTGCTGTACGTGCTGGGATCGATCGGGCTGACGGTCGTCGCCGACATTCCGCTGAACAACACCCTCGACGCCGACGGGGAACGGGTCTGGTCGCGGTACCTGTCGCGCTGGACGGCGTGGAACCACGTCCGCGCGCTGGCCACGACCGCGGCGACGGTGGCGCTGGTCGTGGCGGCCTGACGGGGTGGACGAGACCGTCGCACAGACCTGCGGCCGACCGCCGGGGCGCGGTCGCCGCGGTGCGGGCCGAGCACGACGCGGGCATGACGCGCCCGGCCTGGGACGCGGTCGCCGATGTCACCGCGATCGGGCCGGGCACCCGCGTGCTGGCCGGCCTGATGCCCGGCGCGGCGGGTGACGTCGCCGTTCCCCACGCCCCGCCGGACGGGGAGACGCCGCTGCGCGGCCTGCTCCCGGCCGGCGACATCGGCGCCGTCGGCGAGCACGCGGTGCGTCGCGTGCTCCTCGACGGCTCCGCGCCGTTCCGGCCCGCGGACGGCTCGTACCTGTTCCGCACCACGTCCGGTGGGTCGTTGGGGCGACTCGTCCCAACCGTCCCTGACGTGCGGTTTCGATCATGGGCGGCGCACCGCCTCCGGGTCTAGGGTCGATCACGTGGCCGACTGGGACGGGCGGGGACTGCCACCGGTGGCCGCCGAGCGGGCGCGCCGGGCGGCGCAGGGCGGCGCGTGGACGTCGCTGCTGACGGTGCCGGCCGCGGCCGGGATCGACGGGGCCGGGTTCGACCCCGTCGGTGAGGTCATGGGGTCCATGGTCCAGAAGATCGGCTGGGCGGGCTACCGGGGCTGCGGCGTCTACGGCAACTTCGGCGGCGGCATGACCGTCACGTCGTCGGACCGTTCGCGCTACAGCGGTTTCGGCCCCTACGTCGACGCCCTGAACCTCGGCTACCGCACCGCACTCGGGCGCATGGCTCAGGAGGCCAGCACCATCGGCGCGGACGGCATCGTCGGTGTGAACCTCACCACCACCCACATCGACGGCGGCACGCGCGAGTTCACCGCGCTGGGCACGGCGGTGCGGGCACGCTCCACGTCGAGGCCCCACCGGCTGTTCCTCACCCACCTCCCCGGCCAGGACGTCGCCAAGCTCGTCCAGGCCGGCTGGATGCCCACCGACCTGGTCTTCGGCATCTCCGTCGCCATCCGCCACGACGACTGGCGCACCCGCCAGCAGGCGTCCTGGGGGTCGGGCAACGTCGAGGTCTCCGGGTACACCGAGCTGATCACCCACACCCGCGCCGACGCCCGCAACCGCTTCGGCCGCCACGTCCGCGAGTCCGGGGCCGACGGGGCGATCGTCTCGTCGATGGACCTGCGCGCGTGGGAGATCGAGCCGGGCGAGAACCACCGCGACCACGTCGCGGAGGCCACCATCTTCGGCACCTCGCTGGTGCGGTTCCACACCTCGACCGCGGCGCCGACGCGATCACTGACCTACCTGCCGCTGCGTTAGGAGCACCTGTGACTGCAGGAGAACTGCACATCCCCGAGGACGCGATGCGGCGTCTCGCCGAGATGCGGCCCGGTCAGGCCACGAGCCTGTTCACCTCGGACCTGTCGGTCAACGAGTTCCTGCTCGTGCGCGAGGCGGGGTTCCGCCCGCTCGGGCTGGTGCTGGGCAGCTCGATCTACCACGTCGGGTTCCAGATGGGCCGCTGGAACAAGAACCAGGAGCTCACCACGCTCTCGCAGGCGATGTACCACGCCCGCGAGCTGGCGATGAGCCGCATGGAGGCCGAGGCCGACCAGCTCGGCGCCGACGGCATCGTCGGCGTGCGGCTGGAGATCGAGTTCAAGGAGTTCGGCACCGACCTGGCTGAGTTCATCGCCGTCGGCACGGCGGTCAAGTCCGACCACCCGACGCCCGAGGGCGGCTCCTGGCGCAACAACAGGAACCAGCCGTTCACCTCCGACCTGTCGGGCCAGGACTTCTGGACGCTCATCCAGGCCGGCTACGCGCCGCTGGCCATGGTGATGGGAACGTGCGTCTACCACATCGCCCACCAGCGGTTCTGGCAGGCGATGGGCAACATCGGGCAGAACGTGGAGCTCCCGCAGTTCACCGAGGCCCTCTACGACGCCCGCGAGCTCGCGATGAGCCGGATGCAGGCCGAGGCCGAGCAGTACCACGCCGAGGGCATCGTCGGGGTGGACCTGCGCAGCCACGGGCACCGCTGGGGCGGGCACACCACGGAGTTCTTCGCGATCGGCACGGCCGTGCGCCCGCTGCGTGCGGACCACCACATCCCGACGCCCCAACTGGTCCTCCCGCTGACAGACTGACGCCCATGACGATGGAACCCAGCGGCCTGGGCCCGATGGGCGACGTCCAGCTACTGGCCGCCACCCTGCGCTCGGACCGCGCCGACGTCGAGTCCTACGCCCGCGTGCTGTCGGGCGCGCTGGCCGACGCCCTGCCGTCGGGGATGGTCGAGGTGGAGTACAAGCGCGGGCTCGCCGACCGGATGGCCGGCCGCGAGGGCCGGGCCGTCGCCGTCACGGTGCACGGGGAGGACCGCGAGCTCGGCCTCAGCGAAGGCGCCCGCGGCGGGGTGGAGGCCCAGATCCGCCAGATCGTGCGCGGCATCGTGATCAGCCGCCGCACGGTGGGGGTGGACGAGTGGCTGGTGGCGCTGGCAGAAGTCCTCACCAGCACTGCACACGAGAACGCGACAGCCCGCGCAGCCCTGGACCGCCTGCTCGGCGGCTGAGCGCGACACCCGAGTGGTCCGATCTTGCGGTCGGCGTCCGGAACGTGGCAACGGATGACGCTGGGGCCGCCCGGGAGAGGCAGTGGAGGTGGCGCGCCCGACCTCAGCGTGGTTTCCCCACGACCGAACCACTCTGGTGCCGCTCTCAGCGCACCAGGAACCACACGATGCAGGCCACGCCCGCCGCGATGCAGTAGATGCCGAACGGGCGCAGGGAGCGGGTCTCGAAGTAGGTGGTCAGGTACCGCACCGACACGTACGCGCCGAGGCCCGAGAGCAGGCTGCCCACCAGGATCTGGGGCCGGATGCCGTCGCCGAGCGGCCCGGCGAGGTCGCCGATCTTGAGCAGTCCGGCCGCCAGGATCACCGGCGTGGCCAGCAGGAACGAGAAGCGGGCCGCGTCGGCGTGGGAGAGGCCCTTCGTCAGCCCGGCCACCATCGTGGCGCCCGAGCGGCTGATCCCGGGGCACAGCGCCGCGATCTGGGCGGCGCCGATGAGCACGGCCCGGCCCATCGGGATCGTGGCGAGCCTGCGGTCGGCGAGCTCCTCGGCCGTCGCTGCGGCGACCCGGCGGTGCCCCGACGGCACGGCCGGGATGACGTCGGTGACGGGTTCCTGCGCCTCGGACCGGCGCCGGAGCTGGTCGCCGACCAGCAGCAGCACGCCGTTGAGGGCGAGGAACGCCGCGGTCGGGATCGGGTTGCTCAGATAGGTACGGAACACCTTCTCCAGCAGCAGGCCCGCGAGCCCCACGGGAATGGTGGCCAGCACGAGCATCCAGGCCAGGCGCTGGTCGGGGTCGACCACCTCGCGCCGCGCGACGCTGGTGACGAGGCCGCGCACGATCCGCACCCAGTCGCGTCGGAAGTAGATGATCAGGGCGATCGCGGTGGCCACGTGCAGACCCACGACGAACGCCAGGTAGGGAGACTGCTTCGACGTGACGTCGAGGTCGGTCGCCCAGCTGCCGCCGACCACCGCCGGGATCAGGATGCTGTGCCCGAGGCTCGACACCGGGAACAGCTCGGCCACGCCCTGCAGACCGCCGATGACGATCGCTTCCAGCCACGAGAGGTTGCTCATCGGAATGCAGACTAACGGCGGTGGAATTCACCGGTGACACCGCCCGGAATGCTTTACCGCCGCTTAACCGAAATGGTCTGGAAAGCCCAATCGGGTCATTTCACGCACGGGATGCCGCCGCCGGAGATGCCGTCGAGCGCCGACGTCGGGGCCGCGGCGGGGGTCGGCGTCGCGGAGGAGGTGGCGGGCAGGGTGAACCCGGCGCCCAGGACCACCTCCAGGTGCCCGGGGGCGACGGTGCCGTCCTCCGTGGTGTGCGATGTGCCGAGCGTGCCGGCGAGCGCGGCCGCGGCGGCGCCGGCCCCGGCCGGGAAGTGGACGACGGTGCTCGCCCGCCGCGCGGTGTTGCCAGTGCTGCCTGCGGTGTAGCCGTCACCGGCGAGGGTCTGGGAGACGGTCGCGGCCAGCCCGGTGCGCCCGGTGGCGTTGAGGACGTCGACGGTGCCCAGGGGAGCGGCCGGTGCCGCGGGGGCGCTCGTCGGCGCCGCCGGGTTCAGCAGCCGCGCGACCGTCGCCTGCACCTGCGCCACGTCCACGATGTTGACGTCCTCGCCGAGCGGGTCCTTGCCGAACTTCTCGATCGGCAGCGTCGTGAAGGTGACGTTGCCACCCGCCAGCCCCGAGGCCTGCTGGGCGAACTGCAGCAGGTCCAGCCCGTCGTCGACCGCGATGTTCTGCTTGGCCACGTCGATCAGGCCCTGCAGCTTCGTGGGGTCGGTGATCGTGCCGGCCTGTTTGAGCTGGAACGCCAGCGACGCGATGAACGCCTGCTGGCGGCGTTCGCGGTCGAGGTCGGTGAAGTTCAGCGACGGGTGGACGGTGTCGCGGCGCTGCCGCACGAACGCGAGGGCCTGGGCCGCGTCGAGCTGCTGGTAGCCCTGGTGGAAGTTCGCGCCGGAGTAGCTGTCCTGGGTGTTCTCGGCCAGGCACACCGTGATCGGCGCGACCACCTGCGCGAGCTGGTAGAACGCCACCATCGTCACTTCGACGAAATGATCCACCGGCACGCCGCCGAGGAACTGCCGGACGGTGGCGATCTCGGAGGTGCGCCCGGCGTCGCGGCTGCGCTGCTCCAGCGTGGCGGCGTCGGTGACGCCCTGGGCCACCAGTTGCTTGTGCTCCTGGTCGAACGCGAGCCCGTAGGCCTGCTTGATCTTGCCCTTCGACTGGCCGTCGGGGACGCCGGCCAGCGACACGTAGTCGTCGCGGGGTATCGACATGGCCGTGGCCCGGCTGCCGTCGCCCGGGACGTGCAGCAGGATCAGCACGTTGGCGTTGTAACCGCCGACGTCGGACGCGCCGGTGTGCATCGCGTCGTAGACCGCGGCGGGGAGCGGGTCGCCGTTCTCGTCGAGGCGGCTGTCCAGGCCCATGACCAGGATGTTGGTGTCGGTCCCGGTGGAGGTCCCCGAGCCCGAACCGAGCGCGGCCGAGCGGTGCAGCCCGTCGGACAGGTTCGTGTACTGGTCCCACGCGACACCGGTGACGGCCAGCACCAGAGCGGAGACGGCGGCCACCGCCGAGCGCACCACGGTGGTTCTCACGAGCTGACGGTAGCTGCCCGTGACGCCGGCCAAGCCGTGTCCAACAGCTCACCAAGAGATCGGCAAGTCGGCCCCGATGCGCTGCTGTCGAGGTCTGGTAGCCCGAACGTGGCACGGCACGGTGAACGATCCGACGGTGGCGGGTTCGCCGACGGCGCGGCCCAGAGGTCGGTGACCCCGGCCTCCCGCTTCGCCAACATCGTCGTCACCGACTCGGGCACCGGCCTGGTGCACTCGGCGATGAAGGGCCCGCTCGCACGGGCCGACAGCCTCGTCGTGGTCGGCGCGCCCACTGTCGACGGCGCGGGTCGCGCGGCCACGACGCTGGACCGGCTCGCCTCCCACGGCCACGCGGAGCAGGCCGTCCGGGCCCTGGTGGTGCTCAGCTGCGACCGGTGGAGCCCGGAGATCGACCGCGGCCGCATCCGCGCGTAGTTCGGGGCGCGGTGCCGCGGGGTCGTCGAGATCCCGTTCGACCCGCACCTCGCCATCGGCGGCCGGGCGCTGCTGCCCGCCCTGCGCCCGCGACGATCGACGCGTTCCTGCTGCTGGCGGCCCGGGTCGCGGACGGGTTCGTCAGTCCGCCAGGTTCGCGCTGATCACTTCCAGCGTGAGCGCCGCGGCCGTGGCCGCGGGCGCGCCGAGGCGTTCGGTGAGCGCGGCCAGCAGCCCCTCCAGCAGGATCACCTGCGGCACACGGCTGGTGAGCGTCAGCTCGTCGCGGAAGGTGAGGTCGGGCATGCCCACCACCAGCGCGATGTCGGCGTGCGCGACCAGGGGGGAGCGCCCGAACGCCGTGACCAGCACGACCGTCGCCCCGCTCTGCCGGGCGGCCTCCGCAGCCCGTACGGACGACTGGTTGGCGCCGCTCCCGCTGATCACCAGCAGCGCGTCGCCTGCGCCCAGTTGCCGCGCCGACACCTGCTGGCTGATCACGTCGAGCGGGGCCTCGGCGTGCCGGCCGATGCCGACCATCCGCGCCGCGGCGTCCACGGCCAGCGGGGCCGAGAGCCCGTTGCCGACCACCAGCACGCGACCCGCGGTGGCGAGCAGGTCGACGACGCGGGCGACGTCGACGTGGTCGAGCAGTGCCACCATCGCGGGCACCGACGCGCCGACGTGCGCGAACGTGGAGGCCACCATGGCGCCGGGGGTGTCGGGGGCCGCGTGCGGCACGGCCGCGGGCCCGGCGTCGCGGGCGAGCAGCACCCGCAGCTGCTGGTAGCCGGAGAAGCCGAGGCTCTGCGCCGTCCGGACGACGGTCGCGCGCGACGCCCCGGCCACCTCGGCCACCTGCTGCGACGACATCTCGACGACGTCGCCGGCACGGTCGAGGAACACCGCCGCGACGGCTCGCTCGGTGGGCAGCAGCGACGGCAGCAGCGAGCGGATGTGGGCGAGCACCCCTCCGGGGGCCGTCACCGCCACGCCCCGGTGATGATCTTCCGGCGCAGCGCCCCGGACACCAGGTCGATCACGACCGTCACGACGACCACCACGATGAGCAGTGTGCCCACCGCGTCCCAGATGCGGAACTGGACGTTGTCGGCGAGCACCTTGCCGATGCCGCCCGCGCCGATCAGCCCGAGGATCGCCGACGCGCGGACGTTGATCTCGAAGCGGTAGAGCCAGAACGCCAGCACCTCGGGCTGCACGCTCGGCCACATCCCCCAGCGCAGCATCTGGGCGGTGGAGCCGCCGGCGGCGCGCACGGCCTCGCTCGGCCCGCGCTCGGCCCCCTCCATCGCCTCGTAGCCCCACTTGCCCAGCGTGCCGACGGAGCCGACGGCGATGGCCAGCGCGCCGGTGAACGCGGTGAGCCCGGTGACCGAGAGGATCAGCACCGCGATCACCACCTCCGGCACGGCGCGGAGCAGCGAGAACAGCCCGCGCAACGGCCAGCGCACCCACGCGGGCCCGACGCCGGCGGTGGCGAGGAAGCTCAGCGGCAGCGAGATCACGATCCCGAGCACGGTGCCCAGCCACGCCATCTGCACCGACAGGACGGTCGCCTCGAACGCCGACGGCAGCGTCGACAGATCGGGCGGCAGGAACATCAGGCCGAGGTAGCGCAGCAGGTTCGCGGGGAACCCGGCCAGCTGCGACCAGTCGATGTCGACGCTCCAGAACGCGAGCACGACGACGGCGGTGACGGCGAGGAAGACGAGCCGCGCACCCGGTCGCCGCGGCCGGGCCGGCCGGACCAGGACCGGTCGTGCGCGGATATCGGTGTCAGGGCCCTGTTTTCCGCGCACGGGCGGCGCAGCCGCACTCATGAGACGAGTCGCTTACGCAACCACGAGGAGGCCGCTTCGAGGAGCACCACGACGACGAGGATCTCCAGGATGATCAGTGACAGCTGGTGGTACCGGTAGAACGTGCGCACCTGGTCGATGAGGATGCCCAGCCCGCCGCCCCCGACCAGCCCGATCACCGTCGACGCGCGGACGTTCAGCTCGAGCACGTACAGCGTCTGCGACGCGTAGACCGGCAGGATCTGCGGCAGCACCGCGGCCCGGTCGGCCCGCACCCAGGTGGCGCCGGTGGCCAGCGCGGCCTCCAGTGGGCCGCGGTCCACCGCGTCGATGGCCTCGGAGATCAGCTTCACGACGATGCCGACGTTGAACAGCACCAGCGCGATCACGCCCGACAGCGCGCCGGTGCCGACGATCGTCACGAGGATCGCGGCGTAGAGCAGGTCCGGCACGGAGCGCACCACGTTCAGCACCGAACGGACCACGGCCACGAGCGGCCGGCTCGGGTCGGTGACGCGCGAGGCCAGGAACGACAGCGGCAGCCCGATCGCCGCGCCCGCCGCGGTGGCGATCACGGCCATCTGCAGCGTCTGAGCCAGCGCGGACAGCGTCTCGGGGAAGAACCCGTAGTCGGGCTGGGCGAGCAGCACGACCTTGTCGGCGGCGTTGGAGAAGTTCTTGATCAAGGCTCCGACGTCCACCTGGACGCCGAACCCGGCCCACACCGTGATCACGGCGACGACCGCGAGGACGAGGAGCCCCTTCCACGCGGTGCGGGGTCTGACCGGTCTCACAGCTGTGCCCGCGCTTCCAGCACGTCCTCGCCCGTCAGGGACCGGCCGTAGATGTCGGCGAACACCTGCTCGTCGGCCTCCTCGCCGGTGCCGTCGAAGACGATCCTCCCGCCGCGCAGCCCGATCAGCCGCCGTCCGTAGCGGCGGGCGAGGTCGAGGAAGTGCAGGTTGATCACCACTGTGATGCCCAGCTCGGCGTTGATCCGCTCCAGGTCGCGCATCACGGTGTGCGACGTGGGGGGGTCGAGCGAGGCCACGGGCTCGTCCGCGAGCACGATCTTCGGCTGCTGGGCCAGCGTCCGGGCGATCGCGACGCGCTGCTGCTGCCCGCCCGAGAGGTTGCCCGCCTTGACGTAGGCCTTGTCCACGATCCCGACGCGCTCCAGGGCCTGCATCGCCAGCTCCACGTCGTCCCTGCTCCACGCGCCGAGCAGCGTGCGCCAGGTGGGGGCCGTGTGCAGCCGTCCCATGAGGACGTTGTCGATCACCCTCGCACGGCGGGCGAGGTTGAAGCTCTGGAACACCATCCCGATCTCGCTGCGCAGCTCCCGCAGCTCGCGTCCGCGCGAGGCCGGGAGGTGCCGGTCACCGACGACGATCTCGCCCTCGGTGATCGGCACCAGCCCGTTGATGGTGCGCACCAGCGTCGACTTGCCCGCCCCCGACAGGCCCACCACGGCCACCATCTCCCCGGCCGGTATCCGCAGGTCGATGTCCTGCAGCCCCCTGACGCCGCCCGGGTAGCTGACGCCCACCCCACGAAAGGTGATGTCGGCAGCGCGGTCGCCGGTGCTGGTCATGTCAGCCGAGCCCGATGGAGGCGGCGGCTTCCTGCGTGCGCTGCAGCGCAGCGAGATCGGCCGGGGCGAGTCCGGTGATCTGGTAGATCGCGGTCAGCGCGGCGACCCCGTCGGGCGTGCCGGCGTAGTCCGTGAGTGCCGTGGTGATCTTCTGCTGCCACTCCGGGCTGAGCTTGCCCGACAGCGAGACGCCGTCGTTGGGGATCTCGTCGGTGAGCGCGAAGGTCACGACCTTCTTGCCGACGTCGGGAGTGTCCTTCTGGACGACGGTGCGCGCGTCCCAGTAGGAGACGCCGACCTCGGCGTCGCCGCGGTAGACCGCGAGCACGGACGCGTCGTTCGCCGTGACCTGCACCGGCTTCACGTCCTTGGTCACGTCGACGCCGGCCTTCTTCAGCGCGGCGGCCGGGAAGATGTAGCCGGCCGGGGAGGCGGCCTGCAGCAGGGCCATCGTGGAGCCCTTGATCTTGGGCAGCTCGTCGAGCCCGGCCGGGCCGTTGCCGGCGGTGGTGCCGTTGCAGAACAGGTTGCCCTTGGCGTCGGGCGTGGGCGTGTCGGCGCAGTACTTCGACGGGTTGTTCGTGAAGAACTGGGCCGCGTAGCTGATCTTCTTGTTGCGCTGGGTCTGCAGCACCGAGTCGGCGCCGTAGCGCGTGCAGGCCTGGATCATCTGCAGCGACGGCAGGAAGCCGATCTGGGCCTGGTCGGCGCCGATCGCCTCGACGGCGGCCTGGTAGTCCTGCGTGATGACGCCCTTGACCGGGATGCCGAGGCGCTGGGTGAGCGCGGCCTCCAGCGGCTTCACCGACTGGACCAGCTTGTTGGCGTCACCGGACGGCACGAGCGCCAGCGTGAGTCCGGTGGGGGCGGTGGCGGTGGCGTCGCTCTTGCCGGTGCAGCCGTTCGGGTTGGCGGCCGCGGGGCCGGAGGCGGTGTTCTCCGAGACACCGCAGCCGGCCGCGAGCAGCGAGAGCGCCGCCGCGGCGACGAGGAAACGAGCCTTCATGTCTGGTTCTCCAGGGAGACGGTCGAGAGGTGGGGGAGGCTCGCCGGGTCGTCGACCCAGGCGGCGATGCCGGCGTAGAGGTCGGGCAGGTGCTCCGCGCGCAGGTGTGCGGGCCGCCCGTCGTGCGGCGTGCGGGAGATGTAGGCGGTGGCGCAGCCCGCGTGCAGGGGCGGCGCGATGTCGTTGACCCAGATGTCGCCGACCGACAGCAGCGACGCGGGCGGGGCGCCCCCGAGCAGCTCGGGGAGCAGGACGTCGAACCCGCCGGGCTTGCCGGCGTTCGTGCGCACCTCGTCGATGACGTCGGTGAGATCCAGGACGTCGAGCGACTCGGCGATGCCCGTGTCGGGGGCGTTCGTGACCAGCACCCGGCGGGCGCGGCCGTGCAGCGAGGCGAGGAAACCGGGAAGGCCGGCCGGAGTGGCGATGTCGAGCGCCCTCCCGGCCAGCGCGCCCCTGCTGGCCTGATAGGCCGTGTGCAGGACCTCCGGGACCACGTGCGGCCCGGCGATCCGGGCGACCGCCCCGTACCCGTCGGCGTAGATCGTGCCGCCGTCCAGGTTGCGGAGCAGTTCCTCGGCGAGCTCCCCGGCCAGCCCCGGCTCGACGTGGCGCAGCACCTCGTCGGCGTAGCGCCGCACGGGCGCGTCGCCGACGCACACCGTGCCGTCGAAGTCGAGAACCAGCGTGGGAAGCACGTCGCACACCATAGACCAGCACGAACAGATCGTTCATAGTTTGTGGCAACGTGAAACGGTTGTTCACGCACCGTTCACGGACGGCGCGCGCCGAGCAGGACTGCGATCACGAGTGTCGCGGCGCCGGCCCCGACGAACGTGGCGCGGGCGCCCACGACGTCGACGAGAACGCCGCCCGCGGCGTAGGCCAGCGCCGCTCCCAGCTGGGCGGCCGTGCCGACGATGCCGAACACGCGGCCCAGCAACGGCCGCGGCACGAGATCCTGCACGAGCGTGTCGAAGCCGATGTTCTCGACCGCGTTGCCGGCCCCGGCCACCACCTGCGCCGCGACGACCACGACGAGCACCGGGGCCAGGCCGGTGGCGAGGGTCCCGGCGCCGGTCGCGACGACCGCCAGGACCAGCAGCGTCGACGGCGACCGGCCACGGGCGAGCCGGGTGCACGCCACCGACGCCAGCAGCATCCCGACGCCGAACGCGCTGGCCGCGACGCCGTACCCGGCCGGGCCGGCGTCGAGCTGGTCACCGGTGAGGAACACCAGCGCCACGTTGTCCACGGCGGCGAAGGCGACGACGAGGAACAGGGCGATCACCAGGGTCCGGAGCCGCCGATGGGTGGCGACGACACGCAGACCCGCCCCCGCCTCGGCCCACACGCCGGCGGTGCCGTCGTGGCCCGGCGCGACCGGGGGGAGCCGCGCGAGCAGCAGCGCCGAGACCACGAACGTCGCGGCGTCGACGGCCAGCGCGGTCCGGATCCCGCCGGGCCCGGCCGCGAGCAGGCCGCCCAGGCCGGGGCCGACGGCGACCTTCAGGGTCAGCGCCAGTCCGAACAGCGCGTTGGCCGGGGCCCGGTCGGCCGGCTCGACCAGCACGGGCACGAGGCTGCGCCCGGCCGGGCCGCGGACGGTGGCCAGCGCCCCGGCCACCGCCACGAGCCCGACGAGCACCGGGAGCGGCGGCACCGTGGCGGCGATCACCGCGATCACCAGCGCCGACGCCAGCTCGCACCTCGTCATCAGCCATCGCGCGGTGAGGCGGTCGGCGAGCACCCCGGCCAGCGGCCCGCCGAACCGGGGCAGGGCGTTCGCGAGCAGCAGTACGCTCACCCCGGCGGGCCCGTCGCGGTGCGCGGCGAGCAGGACCAGCACCGTGGTGGTGATCCCGTCGCCGACGTACGAGACCGCTCGGGAGGCGCACAGCGCGCGGAATGCCGGGCTCACGGCCGCAGCCTGTCCCCGGCGGTGCGGAGATCCCGCGGATTCGGCAGGGACCGAATCGGTCGTGCCATTCTCGGCCCGTGACGATGGTGCTGTGGTTCGGACCCGGTGACGCGGCGCGGTGCCGGTTCGCGATCTCGCCGCTGCAGGAGACGATGTCGGCACTGCTGGTGCTCAAGGACCCGGCGCGCCACGGCTGGTACCTGCCGTGGTTGAGAGAGGTACAGCCGGTCGCGGCAGGGCTCGACCTGGCCCTGCTGAACGCCGTCATGCCGGTGCGCGGGTACGGGCCGGACTTCCTGTGGCCGAGCCCGGCCACCCCGCTCACGACGATCGAGGACGACCTCGCCGTCGTGCAGGCTACGGATCCGGACGTGGTCGCCGTGCAGGTCGCCGTCTGCAGCGCGCTCCCCGCGGACGTGCGCCGCGCCGTCGCCGACGACCCGGCCCGCGTGCGGGACGAGCTGGTCGCCCAACAGTGGCTGGCCTGGCGGTCCCTCGTCGCGCCGTTCTGGGACCGGATGCGCGGCATGCTCGACGCCGACATCACCACCCGCGCGCGGCAGCTGGCCGACGGCGGCCTCGAGGCCCTCGTGGCGAACCTGCACCGCCGCGCGTCATGGCGCGACGGCGACCTGCACCTGCTGGGGTTCCCCCGGCAGACCCTCGACCTGCGCGGGCGCGGGATGATCCTCGTCCCCACCGCATTCGGGTGGCCGACGCTGGGGATCGGCCCCACCGGCGACACGCCGGCGTCCCCGGCGCTGGTCTATCCGATGCTCGGCGCCGCCGTGGTCTGGGAACCGGCCGAGCGGCCACCGGCGGTCGCGCGCCTGCTGGGGTCCGGACGCGCGTCGGTGCTGGCCGAGACGGCGGTCCCCAGCGCCACCGGCGGCCTCGCGCGGCGGGTGGGCCTGGCCCCGGCCACGGTCTCCCAGCACCTCGCGGTGCTCCGCGACGCCGGGCTCGTCACCGCCCGGCGCCGGGGTCGGGAGGTGCTCTACGGGCAGACCCCGCTCGCGGCAGCGCTCCTGCGCGCCGGAGACCAGGGGCTCGTCACCCGGTGATTCCCCGTCACCCGCCGCGTCGCGCGACGCCGGCCCCGAGCCGCGGAGCTCGAGCCGACTGTCGGCCGCCAGCCCGACCAGCTCGTCCACCGCCGGTTCATCCGGGCGTCGAACGATCGTCGCAGGGCCGGCTCGGTGTCGATATCGGTCCAGAAGTGTTGCGCTGCAAAGCAATCATCAGATCCGACCGAACGGAATCCGGTCGACATCGCCCGCCCGCCCAGGGCGGTCACGGCTCGCCGAAGCAGCCGCCATACACCGACACTCCGAACACGCCGACCGCCGCCGGCGCCGGGTGCGGGGGTGATCAGCAGCAGCCCGCCCCGACCAGGGCGCCGGACAGGAGATCAGCGAGGTGATCCCGCCGCGCTGCCGACCGACGCCGCCACGACGCCGGCGGTCGGCAGGAGGGCGGCGGTCACGGCGCAGGTGGGAGACCGACGGCCGGTACGAGCCTCCGGTGCAGGTAGCGGCGCAGGTCGTCGCAGGTGCGGGTGTTCGAGCTGTCGAACTGCACGATCGAGACGAGGAAACGGATGCAGGTCTCGGCGATCTCGTCCATGTCCGGCTCCAGGTCCGGCCGGAACGCCACGAGCGGGGAGAGGAACCGGCGGGCCATGCCGACCGAGTCGGCGTCGACCAGGTAGCCGTCGACGATGACGGTGCCCAGCTGCGGCTGGACCAGCGGCGCCAGCGCCGGGTGGGCGCGGAACGCGGCGCACGCCGACACCATCGTCTCGACGAGGTACTCCGCGGCCGACGTCGTCTCACCGACCTGCTCGACGACGGAGGCCAGCATCCGCGACGACACCAGCGTGAGGGCCTCGGACGCCAGCTTCTCCCGGCTGCCGAAGTGCGCGTAGACGGTGGGGCGCGACAACCCGGCGCGTGCGGCCACGGCGCTGATGGTCATCCCGCTGTAACCGCTGGTGCTCAACCGGTCGACCGCCGCCGTGAGGATGCGCTGCCGTACGTCCATGAACAGATATTGTTCAACGCGCAACGACCGGCCGCAGGGGAAGGAAGACGGTGAAGCACGCGCCGCCCTCGTCCGCGGGCCCGGCGTGGACCGTTCCGCCCATCCGCATGACGAGCCCGTGCACCAGCGCCAGACCGATTCCCCCGACGCCCACGGGCCGGTGCCCGCGGTAGCGGTCGTGCAGGGCGCCGCGCTCGAACACCACGGCGTAGTCCTCGGGGGCGAGCCCGGGCCCGCCGTCACGGATCTGCAGCGCGCCGCCGGCGAGCACGGCGAACACCAGCGGCGCGCCGGCCGGCGTCACCCGCAACGCGTTCTCGGCCAGCCCGTCGAGCACCTGGCGCAGCCGCCGGGGATCGGCGGTGACCCGTACCGGCCCGTCGGGGACGACCAGGCGGAACTCCACGCCCGCATCGCGGCTGCGGGCCCGCCAGACCTGCGCGGCTTCGGCGGCCAGGGCCGTGAGATCGACGGGGAGGAGGTCGAGGGGGAAGTCGTCGGCCTCCAGCCGCGCCAGCTCCATGAGGTCGGTGACGAGCCGGTCGAGGCGCTCGGCCTCGTGCAGGATCACCGGGGCGGCGTCATCGCCGCCCACCCCGTCGATGATCGACTCCGCGAACCCCTTCACCGCCGTCAACGGCGTGCGCAGCTCGTGCGAGACCGACAGCAGGAACTCCCGCTGCCGGGCCTCGCTGCGCGCCAGCGCGTCGGCGAGATCGTTGACGGCCCCCGCCACCTCGGCCACCTCGGTGGGCCCGCGCACCGGCACCCGGACGTCCCGACGGCCGGTGCGCAGCAGGTGGGCCGCGGCGGCGGTGCGGCGCAGCGGCCGGGCCAGCAGCGTGCCGACGACCACCCCCACCAGCACCGCGACGCCCACACCGGCCAGCAGGGCGAACCCGATGTTGCGGCGCAGCAGGCCGCTGCCGAGCGGACCGTCCTCCGACGTCCGGACCAGCGCGAACGCGCCCGACAGGCTGGGCCGGGCCTCGACGAGGTAGACCGTGCCGCCGACGTCGACGGTGGCCGAGACGGGCGTGCCGGTCAGGGCCCGGGCCGCTCCCGAGCGGGTGATCGCCTCGGCGACCCCGGCGTCGGCGCTCCCGACGCGGCGCCCGGTCAGCGGGACCACGGCGACGCCCTGGCCCTGGATCACCTGCACGACCTTGCCCAGGCCGAGGACGCTGCGGACGGCCCCGCCGGAGTCATCGAGCTGGGCGGCGACGACATCGGCCTGCTGGGCGAGGACGTCGTGGGTCACCTGCCGGGCGGTGGCGGTGACGAGTCGCAACGACACCAGCGCCGCCACCCCGACGGCCACGAGCGCCACGAGCAGACAGCTCGCCGTGACCCGCCAGGCCAGGGATCTCATGCGTCCGCCGCGTAGCCCACACCACGGACGGTCCTGATGGGACTCGCCGCCCCGAGCTTCGCCCGCAGCTGGGCCACGTGCACGTCGACGGTCCGGGTACCCGCCGACGCCGTGTACCCCCACACGGCCGAGAGCAGCTGCTCGCGGGAGAACACGCGCCCGGGCGCGCGGACGAGGTGGGTGAGCAGGTCGAACTCGGTGGACGTGAGCGCCACCTCGGCCGCGCCGACGCGGACGCGGCGTCGGGTGACGTCGACCTGCACACCGCCGACCGCGAACACCTCGTCCCGCCCGGGCGTCCCGGCGGCCCGGCGCAGCACCGTGCGCACCCGCGCCACCAGCTCGCGGGGGCTGAACGGCTTGGTCACGTAGTCGTCGGCGCCCATCTCCAGGCCGAGGATGCGGTCGACCTCGTCGTCGCGGGCGGTCACGAACAGCACGGGCGTCCAGTCCTGCTCGGCGCGCATCCGCCGGCACACCTCGATGCCGTCCATGCCGGGCAGCCCGACGTCGAGCACCACCGCCACCGGCGCCAGCTTGCGGACGGCCGCGAGCGCGGCCACCCCGTCGGACTCGACCTGCACACCGAAGCCGTCGCGGCGCAGGTAGAGGCCTACGAGGTCGGCGATGGCGCGGTCGTCCTCCACCACGAGGACGAGCCCGCGAGCGTCGGGCGGGTGCACGTCGCGGATCGTCCCACCGCGGGTGTCAGCCGGAGCTATCGGAGTCCACCTGACCGGCGATGGCGTCGACACTGGCCTCGAGGCTGCCCAGCTGGTCGGCCGACGGGGACGACGGGGACGACAGGGACGACAGGGACGACGGGGACGACGGGGACGACGGGGACGACGGGGACGTGTGGCTGCACGCGGTCAGGGCGAGGCCGGTGAGCACCACGACCGCGAGCTTCCTCACGATCCGCAGTCCTTGCTCTGCACCGCCAGCACCTGGCTCTTCACCCCGGCCAGCTCGGTGAGCCGCTGGGCCCGGTCGGTGATCCGGTCCTGGAGCAGGTCGGCCGCGGCGGTGTGGCCGGCGGCGCGGGCCTTGTCCTCCCGGGCCTGCAGCCAGGCGGTCGAGCCCTTGGTGGTCGCGGGCCCGTTGATCGTCGCCGTGAGTGAGTCGATCTTCGTGAGCAGCTTCGGGATCCGGACCGTGCAGACCTGCTGGTTCGATCCCGCCGCGGGTGCAGGGGTGGGCGCGGGGGTGTCGGCGAACGCCGTCCCGCCGCCCACGACCAGTGCACCCACCGTCGCGGCCGTGGCCGCGACTCCGCCGATCCACTGAGACGTGCGCATCGTCGTCCTCTTCCTCGATCTCCGGGCCGGCCGGGTGGGCCGGACACCGACGACGATGCCGGGGCCCGTTCAGCCCCCGATCCGGGCGAGGTTCGGGTTGTGTAAGGGCGTTGGCGGGCCCGCCGATCACCAGTGCGCCAGACTCTTCCGATGACAGCGGACGAGGTCGCGCGGCACGCCACGGTGGGCATGGTCGTGGTCCGGGACGGGGCGGTGACCTGGCTCAACGACGCCGCCCGCGCGCTGGTCGAGGCGCACGGCGGCCGGTGGACCGGCCCCGGATCGCCGCTGGGGCCGCTGGCCGAGCTGCGTCCCGGGTCCCGGCGCGTCGCCGTGCGCTGGCCCTCGCCGACCGGCGGCACCCGCTGGTGGGGGGTCACGAGCAGCCGCCTGCCGAGCGACGCGCACCTGATCGAGATCACCGACGACACCGACCGGTACGAGGCCGACGGTCGCGACACCGGCCCGCCCACCGCGCAGTGGCGGCTCGCCCGGCTGGAGGCCGTCGCCGGCATGGGGTCGTGGGTGTGGAACACCCGCGACGACTCCATGGAATGGAGCGAGGCGCTGCAGGTCCTTATCGGCGTCGAGCCCGGGATCCCGCTCGACCTCGACCTGTACCTGCGCCTCGTCCATCCCGACGACGTGGCCAGGCTCGAAGCCACCCTCGCCGCGTCGCTGCAGACGCTGGAGACGTTCTCCGTCTCGCACCGCATGTTGCTCGGCGACCGCACGACCGAGCGGGTCGTCGAGTGCTTCGGCGAGGTGTTCGCCGACGCCGCGGGCGTGCCGAGCCGCGTGATGTGCACGGTCCGCGACGTCACCGAACAGCACAAGGTGCTGCAGGAGCTGGCCTTCCTCGCCGAGAACGACCCGCTCACGGGCATCGCGAACCGCCGCCGGATCAGCGGGATGCTCGTCGACTGCGCCTACGACCCGCTCGGCGGCGCCTTGCTGCTGATCGACATCGACAACTTCAAGGACATCAACGACCTGCGGGGCCACGCCGTGGGGGACCGCGTGATCCGCCGGGTCGCGCGCACCATCGTGGCCCGCGTCGGGCCCGACGCCCTGCTCGGCCGCCTCGGCGGCGACGAGTTCGCGCTGGTGGTGCCGCGGTGCGGGGCGAGCGAGGCGGTCGCGCTCGCCGAGCAGCTGTGCGCCGTCGTCGCCGTCGCCCCGATGGTGGCCGAGGCGGCGACCCTGCGCGTCACGATCAGCGTGGGCGTGGCGACGATCCCCGGAGGCCAGGACGCCGAGACCAGCCTGGCGCAGGCCGACCTCGCCCTCTACGAGGCCAAGGACGCCGGGCGCAACCGGGCCCGCCTGTACTCACCCGACCACTACCACCAGGCGGTGCGGCGGGTGTCGCTGCTGCACCGGGTCGGGGCGGCGCTCGACGCCGACACCATGCAGCTCGTCGCGCAGCCCATCGTCTGCCTCGGGACGGGCGGGACCACCCGGCACGAGGTGCTCATCCGGCTGGCCGACGGTCTCGAGCCCGCGCTCGGCCCTGCCGACTTCCTGCCCGAGGCCGAGCGGACCGACCTGGTACTGCGCCTGGACCGCTGGGTGCTGGAGCGGGCGATCCGCGCTCTGGCCGCGCCGCACGCCCGGGCGACGGACCTGCGGCTGGAGGTCAACGTCTCGGCGCGGTCGCTGGAGGACGTCGAGCTGGGCAGCTGGATCCTGCAGCGGCTCAAGGACGACGAGGTCGACCCGGGCCGGCTCGGGCTGGAGATCACCGAGACGGCCGCGATCGGGAGCCTCGACGACGCGGTCGGACTGGCCACCCGGCTCACCCGGGCCGGCTGCGGGTTCGCCCTCGACGACTTCGGCGCCGGCTTCGGCTCCTTCTCCTACCTCAAGAACCTGCCGTTCACCGCCGTCAAGATCGCCGGTGAGTTCGTGTCGCAGCTCGACACCGACCCGGTCGACGCCGCGCTCGTCACCGCGGTGGTGGGCGTCGCGCGGCAGCTCGGGATGCGGACCGTGGCCGAGCAGGTCGACCGGCCGGTGCTGGTCGACCTGCTGCGCGACCTCGGTGTCGACGACGGGCAGGGCTATCACCTGGGCCGGCCGCGGCCGCTGGGGGAGTTGCTCGTTCAGCGGTGATCCGCGCTGCGAGATGCCCCGTGCGAGAACGACGCCGACTCCGTGCCCCGTTGCGGTGAGGTCTGCTTCGCGAGCCGGTCGACGACCCGCCTCAGGTCGTCGAGCAGCAGCTCGGCGAGGTCGTGGGAGAACCCGTTGCGCACCACGATGCGCAGCGCCGCGATGTCCTCGCGGTGCGCCGGGAACGTGTACGCGGGCACCAGCCAGCCCTCCTCGCGCAGCCCCGCCGACACGTCGAACACCGAGAACGGCTGGCCGTCCGCCACGACGAACGCGAACACCGGCAGCTGCGAACCGTCGGTGAGCAGCCGGAACGGGCCGAGCTCGGCGATCTGTGCCGACAGCGAGGTGGCCACGTCGCGGCAGCCCTGCTGCACCCGCCGGAACCCCTCGCGGCCCAGCCGCAGGAAGTTGTAGTACTGCGCCACGACCTGCCCCCCGGGCCGGGAGAAGTTCAGCGCGAACGTCGGCATCTCCCCGCCGAGGTAGTTGACCTTGAACACGAGCTCCTCGGGCAGCGCCGCGGTGTCGCGCCAGACCGCCCAGCCGACGCCCGGGTAGACGAGCCCGTACTTGTGGCCGGAGGTGTTGATCGACGCGACGCGGGGCAGCCGGAAGTCCCACGCGAGCTCGGGATCGCAGAACGGCGCGATCATCGCGCCCGACGCGCCGTCGACGTGCACGGGGATGTCGAGGCCGGTGCGCTCCTGCAGGTCGTCGAGGGCCGCGCAGATCTCCGCGACCGGCTCGTAGCTGCCGTCGAACGTGGAGCCGAGGATCGCGACCACGCCGATGGTGTTCTCGTCACACTGCGCGAGGGCCGCCTCGGCGCCCAGGTGCAGCCGGTCGCCCTCCATCGGGACCAGCCGCGGCTCCACCTCGAAGAAGTTGGCGAACTTGTCCCAGCAGACCTGGACGTTGATCCCCATGACGATGTTCGGCCGGTCGGTGGGCTTCCCGGCCGCCCGGCGCGCGAGCTGCCAGCGGCGCTTGAGCGCGAGCCCGCCGAGCATGCACGCCTCGCTGGAACCGGTGGTGGAGCAGCCGATGGCCGTGGCGGGGTCGGGCGCGTGCCACAGGTCGGCGAGCATCCGCACGCAGCGCGCCTCGAGGTCGGCGGTGCGGGGGTACTCGTCCTTGTCGATCATGTTCTTGTCGAACGAGTCGGCCATCAGCTGCCGGGCCTGCGGCTCCGCCCAGGTCGTGACGAACGTGGCCAGGTTGAGCCGCGCGTTGCCGTCGAGCATCAGCTCGTCGTGCACCACCTGGTAGGCGACGTCGGGGTCCAGCTCGTCCGCGGGCAGCTCGAAGCGGGGGATCCGGACCGGCTCGCTGGTGAACACGGGGTTGACCGAGAGCTCCGGCCGGTGGCCGTTCGTCTCCGACGGCGGGTGCGCGATGGGCATGCCCGCACCGTAGGCCGGTCGCCGGGATCGGGCACTCCCGGCGACCGGCGGTGGGGGTGGTTCGTCGGTCAGGGCCCGGTCTGTCCCGTTCCCGTGCCGGCCGGGGTGGGCGCGGGCGTGCGGGTCCGCTCCGGGGTGGTGGTCGGCGTGGTGGTCGGCGTGGTCGGCGGCGTGGTCGGCGGCGGGGCGGGCGCCGCGGTCGTGGTGGGTGCGGCGGGGTCGGCGGTCGCGGGGGCTCCGTCGACGACCGGTGCCCCCCGGTGGACCAGCGCCTCGCAGCCCAGGTTCGTCCAGGACTCCGTCAGCCGGTTGGTGAGGAACCCGAACAGGCTCGACGACGTGCCGGGATCCGGCGACGATGCCACGGCGGTGAACGGCCGGTCGAGGGCGAGCCGCTTCGGGGCGACCGCCGCGAGGTTCGTGCAGTAGGCGGCGCCCGTGTCGACCTGCGGGTTCATCGGCCCCATGTCCACCCCGACGCGGTAGAGGTCCGTCTTCGCGACGCTCGGCCGGTCACCCACCAGCGCCATCGGGTCGTTCGGCGGGACGGTGGCGACGGGGGCACCCTGGAACGCGGCGGCCTGCAGCTCGTTGAGCGCGAGCGCCGGGGACGGCGTCCCGCCCGAGGTCAGGTCGGGCGCGGTGAACGGGTGGCACCCGATCGCCGGGTCGAGCCGGTTGGCGAGCAGCCCGTTGTCGGAGGCGTTGGTGAGCGTCGTCGCACCGGGCAATGCCTTCGCGGCGGGCGTCGACTGCGCCGTGCGCCCGTCGGGCAGCGCGACGTAGGCGGTGGTGAGGTTGTCGCTCTGGTCCTGGCCGACCACGCCGAAGTCGCGCGTGGTCGGGCACGGCAGCCCGTCGACCCCGGTGCCCAGGGGCGGCACCGTGATCTTCTTCGCCCGCACGGCCGCGTTCGCCGCGGCGAAGAAGGCGGGCGCGTTGCAGTAGCCGAACTGGCCGAAGGGCGACCGCGGCGTGCCGTTGACGCAGCTCCCGGCGTTGCGCAGCGTCAGGGTGTCGCCCTGGTAGCCGAACCACACGCCGACCACCGCGTTCGCGGGGAGCTTCGGGGGCACGGGGGCGACCGCCGGCGTGGTGCCGGCGTCGATCACCAGGGGCCGGTAGACCGACAGCGCGCCGGTCGCCGGGTCGAGGATCGTGGCCTCGACGAACGCCGACTGGTTCGTGTTCGCCTCGTGGCACGCTCCGGCCCGGCGGTCGGTGGCCGAGAGCAGGTAGGGCGTGGCGAGTCCGGCGGCCGTCAACGGCGCGGGCGGCACCTCGAGCGAGCAGTTGGGGTCGGGATCCGCCGGGTCGGCCGGCGGCGTGGGGGCACCGGTGGGTCGGGTGCCGGGTCCCTTGTGCTTCCCGTGCTCCTTGCCCGCGGTGGCCGTGGTGGTGGCGCCGGCGGCCCGCTGCGCGGTGGTCGGCGTGCTCGCGTCGGCCACCCCTACCAGCGGTATCTGGCAGCCGGAGAGCCCCACGATCATCGCCGCGGCGATGGCGGCCGTCGCGGCCACGGTGACCCGGCGTCGCCGCGCGGGATGTCGTTGTTCGGTGGTCATGGTCCTGTGTCTCCTGTCGCGACCCGGGCGCCGACGGCGGGCGGCGGGATCAGGGGGGAGCGATCAGCCGGTCGAGCGGGCGCGTCGGCGCGTGGGAGGAACGGTAGGGACGGGGCCGGGGGACGAATCAGACTTCTGAGAAAGCGGGTTGCGCGGTCACGCCCGAAGTACCGCTCCACGCGCCGGGAGGTGCCCGGTTCCCCCGGATGGCCGACGGCTCTGAGCCACCCGCGCGACCGGTCTTCTCAGCCACCGCCCGCGAGTCGGGGTCTGGATGTGCGCGAGTCGCGGACCTGTTGCGCACCCGGGCCCCGACTCGGTCGCACGCAGACCCCGACTCGCGGGTCCGTCGGCAACTTCTAGAGGCGGTAGCTGCGGAGCTTCGCGTAGAGGGCGGTGCGCGAGATGCCCAGCTCCTTCGCCGCCGCCGACTTGTTGCCGCCGCACTCCTGCAGCACCGCTGCGATCACGGTGGACTCGGCGCGTTCGAGCGGGGTCAGGGCCCGGCGAGTGGCCGAGGCGCGGACCTCCTGCGGCAGCGCCTCGAGCCCCACCACCCCGCCCCGGGCCCGTCGCGCCGCCTCGCGGACCACCCGGGCGAGCTCGCGCCCGTTGCCCGGCCAGCCGTAGCGGCGCAGGGCCGCGAGCGCGTCGGGGGCGAAGGCCAGCGCCGTGTCGTGACGGCGGAGCTCGCGGCGGGCCATGTCGGCGATCTCGTCGGTGCGGCGGCGCAGCGGGGGCATCGTGACGGTGGCGGCGCCGACCCGGTCGAGCAGCGGTTCCGGGCCCTCGCGCCGTTCGGGGGCGGTCAGCCCGAGCGCCGGGTGGCCGTCGAGCACGCCGGCGACGACCGTCGCGGCGTCGCCGGTCAGCACCTCCGCGTGCCGCAGGACGACCGGCGTGCCGCCCCGCACGTGCCGGGCCAGCTCGCGGGCCCAGGGCGCCACCCCGTCGACGACGCACGTGGCCGCGTCCAGCACCACCGCGTCCTCGAACGCCGACGTGAGCAGCGTGGCCCGGCCGGTGCCCGGCTCACCCCGTACGACGACGGGGCCGCGGGCGGCGAGCGTCCGTGTCTCGGCCAGCAGCCGCGTCCAGCGATCGGGCGCGGCACGCCGCGGCGCGACCTCGGGTCGGTCGCCGGTCACGGTCAGCACCGCCCCGGTGGTCGCCGAACCGTCCCTGACGAGCTGCAGCCGCGCCGTCAGGTGGGAGGGCAGCCCGACGAGCGAGCCGTCGGCCCGGTCGCGGATCCCCTCCCAGATCTGGTCGCGGTCGAGCCCGAGGTCGAGCGCCGCCGCGTTGGCGATCACGACGTCGTCGCCGAGGGTGAGCACGGGCCCGGTGGCCCCGCGCTGGGCGACGAGGAACGCGTCGAGCAGCCGTCGCTCGCGCGTGCTCGCCGCGTGCAGCAGCCCGGCCCGGATCTCCTCGACGAGCTTGCGCACCACCACCGTCAGCAGCGGGTTGGTGTGCTCCGCGCGGCAGGTGACGTTGACGGCGCCCACCGTGCGCCGGGTGATCGGGTGCCGCACCGGCGCCGCGACGCACGTGACGTCGTGGAACCGCTGCACGAAGTGCTCCGGCCCCCGCACGACGGCGATCGAGCCGGTCTCCAGTGCGGTGCCCAGCCCGTTGGTGCCGACGAACTCCTCGTCGAAGCAGTGGCCCTTGACCACGGAGAGCCGGTCGAGCGTGGTCCGCAGCATCGGCTCGGAGACCCACCGCCACACGACGCTGCCCCGGGCGTCCGCCAGGGCCAGGCAGGAGCGGTCCCCGACCAGGAGGTCCGCCATCCGTTCCATGATCGGGACCGCGACCCGGACGAGGTGGGTGTCGAGGTCGGTCTCGACGTAGGGCGGGTCGACGTACTCGGGATCGACGCCGCTGAACCGCGAGCGCCGCCACGAGGTGAGCACCTCGCCGCGGACGTCGCCCGGCTCCTGGCCGGCCTGGAACTGCTCCCACGCGGTGCTGATCCCCGTGCTCATCCGATGGCCCCTTCGCCGCCGACCTCCGACACTCGCACGGCGAAGGGGTCCGCGTCAGCCCTTCTTGTCCGCGAGCTCCTTCTCGTACTTGGCCGCCATGTGCTCGACGGCGCTGAGCTGGTCGGCCGAGTGGCTCTCCCGGGTGGCGCCGGCCCGCTGCGCGGCGGCCACCGTGCTGGCGGCCTGGCCCTGGAACTCGGGGAACACGTGCTGGGCGATCAGCTCGTAGGAGCGTCGCGTGGCCTCCGGGTTGGCCCAGTCGTGGCCCATGAGCAGCATCGCCCCGAAGCCGCCGTTGGACTGGTCCCACAGCCGCTGGACCTGCGCCTTCGCGTCCTCGACGGTACCGATCGCGCCGATCCCGGCCTCGTTGACGAAGTCGATCATGCCCTTGACGTCCTCGCTGTCACCCACCGCCATCTGCGGGAACGCGGCGATCTTCTGGAAGTAGCTGAACCAGTGCGCGATGCCGTACTCGACGTCGCGGTAGGCCTGCTCCCTGGTCTCCGCGATGTGCATGAGGCCGACGAGCCGCCAGCCCGATCGGTCCGGCGTGGGCTGGCCGTAGTGCGCCGCCCGCTCCTCGACGACGCCCCAGTGGTGGGCGAGCGCGTCGAAGCCGTCCTGGGTGAGGGTGGCGCCGATGGAGAGCAGCCCGATGCCGTGCTGGCCGGCCATCCGCGGTCCCGTCGGCGAGGCCACGGCGGCGACGGCCATGTCGAAGCACGGGTCGGTGTAGGGCCGCAGCTGCAGCTGGGCGTCGACCAGGTTGTGGGTCTTGGTCTGCTGGGTGACCGACTCGCCGCGCAGCAGCCGCACGATGATGTCGAGGTTCACCTCGAGCAGCTCGCGGGTGTCGGTGGGGTTGAGCCCGATCATCGACGAGTCGGTGGGCAGCGAGCCCGGCCCCATGCCCAGCATCGTGCGGCCGCGGGTGAGGTGGTCGAGCATCACCATGCGGTCGGCCACCCACAGCGGGTTGTGGTAGCTGACCGACGTGACGCCGGTGCCGAAGCGGATGTTGCGGGTCCGCTCGGCGGCGGCCGCGATGAAGATCTCCGGCGACGCGATGATCTCGCTGCCCGCCGAGTGGTGCTCGCCGATCCAGGCCTCGTCGTAGCCCAGCGCGTCGAGGTGCTCGACGAACCTCAGGTCCCGCTGCATCGCCAGCGTCGGGTTCTGGCCGGGGGTGTGGAAGGGGGCGAGGAACGTGCCGAAGCGGAGTCTGCTCATGTCTCGAGCATGACCCGCGTCACGTCCGCGTGGCTGTGCGGAAAGTTGACACTCGACTCCGGGCCGGCGGTCAGGAACTGTTCGCACGTCCGGACGAGTGCCGCGGCCAGCGTGCGGACGTCGCGCGTCGACGCGGGATGCGACTCCCTCGTGCGCCACCGCAGGAGGAACTCCTCCGCCGCCCGTGCGACGTCGTGGTCGGTGGCCCCCGAAGGCAGCGACAGGCGGACCGAAGGATCCGTGCCGTGCGCCCCGAGCAGCCGCTCGGCCTCCGACCGCAGGTGGTCGGGGATGTCGAGGTCACCGTCCCGCAGCCCGTCGATCATGTCGATCTCGGTCAGCTCGTGCGCACCCGACCGGATCCGGTCGAGGCGGTACAGCAGGGGGCCCGCTCCGCCGGGTGGAGGATCGGTCAGGGCCAGCGTCTCGAGCGCCCGCATCGTGGAGCGGGCCCGCAACGTGGTGGCCCGCGCGAGGAACCGGACGGCCATCGCGTTGACGAGCGTCGGCAGGCCACCTCCGTCCGTGTCCGGGGCGGTCCGTCGCGGGAGAACCGAGACCGGCACCACCGTCCGGCACAGCTGCCGCACCTCGGTCTCCACCGCGCAGCGGGCCGCCGCGAGCCGGGCCCGCTCCGTACCGGCCGGTTGCGGCCCGGGGAGCTCGTCGGCACGGGCGAGCACCCCGATCGCGTGCGCCGGCCGGTGGGGCACCGGGCCGCGCCGGACCACCGAGAACACGCGGGGGTCGTCGGGGCAGCGGTCGCGGAGCAGGAACAGGTAGGCGTCGCAGAGGACCGAGGCCTGACCGTAGGCCCCCAGCTGGTCGCGCGCCCGCTGCCGGACCGACGGCAGGGCGGACCCGAGGCCGTGCACGTCGACGAGCGTCGCCGTCTCGTGCGCCTGTCCCCAGGCCGGAGGGTCGCCGGCCCGGCGGAACCGGACCGCGGACCCCGACGACGCGTTCGAGGCGCCGACCAAAGCGTCGACGAGAGTGGTGGTGCCGGCACCTTCGGGCCCGGCGACGCCGATCCGGAGCGGTTCGTCGAAGCGCTCCGCGAGCGTGCGCAGGGCCGCGCTGTGCGGGGTGTCGTGGTAGAGGTTGAGTGCCTCGCTGACGGCGCCGCGCAGCTGGTCGAGCAGCGTGGATCGCGCCATCGCGGAGGGTGTCGCCGGCCCTGGGGTCGGCTCCGCCGGTGGCGCGGGCACCGCCACGGAGATCTCCACGGTCGTTCCCGCCCCCGGTGCGGTGCGCACGCCCAACCGGCCGCCGACCGCGGTGATCCTGGCGGTCATGTTGCGCAGCCCGCGCCCGGGGCCGGCGGCGGTCTGTTCCGCGTCCCACCCGGGTCCGTCGTCGGTGGTCGTGAGCAGCAGCCGGCCGTCCTGGACGGTGACGCGCACCGAGACGGCGGAGTCGGCCGCGTGCTTGCGCGCGTTGTTCACCGACTCCAGGCAGCAGAAGTAGGCGGCCGACTCGATGTCGGGCGGGAAACGGTGGTCGGGATCGAGGCCGGGGAAGGCGAACGCCACGGAGGGGACCCCGCCGGCGAGCTCCCTCGCCAGCGCGCGGACGAGTCCCAGCTCGGCCAGCACGGGCGAGGACACGCCCGCCGCGGTCTCGGCCATCACCGACTCGGCCACGTCGATCTGCTCCGCGAGCCGCGTCAACCGGTTCGCCGCCTCGTCGAGCCGACCCGTCGAGACCTGGTGCTCCACCAGCCCGAGCGTCAGCCGCAAGGACACGAGGTGGTGCTGCGCGCCGTCGTGGAGGTTCCGCTCGATCCGACGACGCTCGCGGTCCATCTCGGCCACGGCCTCCCGTCGCGAGACCGCGATCTCGTGGGCGTGCGCCAGCGCGGCGCGGAGCTGACGCTCCAGCTCGACGCCGAACCGGCTGGCCTGCAGCACCACACCGAGGCTGTCAGCGATGTCGGCGAACAGGGTCGCCCGCTGGGCATGCACGCCGGCGACCGCGGCGCGGTCCACGGCGAGCGACCCGATCTGCTCGTCACCCCGGCGGACCGGGATCTCGAGGAGATCGTCCGTGGCCCGCACGGAGGTCGTCCAGGTGTAGGTCCGGTCGTGCAGGCCGGGACGCCGCACGGTCAGCCGGCACGTCGTCGCGTCGAGGCCGCGGCCGACGGCCTCGGCGACCCGCATCATGTCGGGGGCGTCGCCCGTCGTGGATCGCCACGTCGCCGTGATGCCGGCGAGCACGCTGTAGGGAGTCGGACGGGCCCCGTAGAGCAGCCGGTCCACGAGACGCTCGACGCGCACGTACAGCGGGCGGAAGAGCAGCGCCGCGGCAGCGACGGCCAGCGCCTCCGCGGTGACCGGATCGAGCACCGCCACCACTGCGGACCGGAGGACGAGGTAGGCGGCGCCCACCAGCGCGCCCTGCGCCACCACGACGAGGCCCCGGCTGAGCGTCACACCCGTCACGGCACTCTCAGCTCGGCGCCGACGCTGCCGTCGACGACGGGCTCGAGCCGGACGGGCAGCCACGCCCGTATCCGGACGGGGCCCGTGCCGTCCGTCCCGCCAATGAGCTCGATGTCCCCACCCAGCGCGGCGAGACGTTCGGCGTCGTCCGCGAGCGCCTCCCGGAGCCGTTCCACCGTGACGGACGGAGCGGGATCCTCCACGCTCACGACCACGCGGTCGACCTCCCGAGTGACGGCGACCGCCAGCTCCGTGGCGAGTGACCCGGTACCGAGCTCCTGCAGGGCGGCGGCGGCCACGTAGTAGAGGCCTGACTCGATCTCCCAGGGCAGGCGCTCACGGAGGATTCCGGTGATGCGCACCGGCCGGGGCACGTCGGTGGCCACCTCGTCGAGCGCGGCGACGGGTCCGTGGTCGCGCAGGACGGCGGGGTACACGCCGCGGGCGATGACGCGGAAGCGTTCGAGCAGGTCGTCCAGCACACCCCGGGCGCGGGCCAGGGACTCCTGGGCCACCGCTCCGGTCGGCGACGGCTTGGCGAGATCGGCGGTGGCCAGCGTGATCTCCGTGCGGAGCCCGGCCAGCCGGTCGGCGGTGACGTGCGACAGCTCGCCCAGCAGCCGGCGGCGTTCCACGTCCCGGGCCCGGGTCAGCCGCTGGCGCGAGCCACGCAGCTGCGCGGCGAGGTCGTCGGCCCGCCGGACCCGCTCGGCCAGCTCGGCGTTGAGCGCGACCCCCCGCAGCAGCAGCGCGGCCCCGTTCGCGACGTCCCGCACCAGGAGCCGGTCGGCCGCGGTGATCGACTCCCCGGGCTTGTCGATCGCGAGGGCTGCACGCAGGACCGCACCGTCGAGCACGGGAACGACGTGGTGCGCGTCGGACCTGGCCAGCAGCGAGGGGAGTCCGGCGATCATCTCCCGGCCGCTCGCGTCGGCCTGGCCGGGTGCCGCGGAGCCGGCGGCGGGCCTCGGGTACTGCGCGGCCAGCACGAGCCGGTCGTCGACCGCGAGCCAGAGCATCGCGCGGGCCGCTCCGGTGCCCCCGGCGAGCACCTGGGCGAGGCCGGGCAGGGCCTGCTCGAGCGAGCCGGCCCGGGTGCGCGTCATGGCGTCCGACAGCGCCGAGTACGGAGTGACCTCCCGGTGCCCCGTCACCCGCCCCACGAGGTGGTCGATCCCGGGGAGCAGGACCATCACGACGAGCGTCGCGGCCGTCGCTGCGGCGAAGGGCACCAGCGTCGACACCGGCCCGGTGCCCACCGTCGCGGCCCCGACGGGGAGCACGATCGCGAACACTGGGGCCACGACGAGCGCGGTCGTCAGGATGCGCAGGACCTTCGCCGCCAGCGTCCGGTTCATCGTCGTGCCGGTTCAGTCCTCGTCGCGCTGCGAACGGAGGTAGGTCAGCACGGCGAGCACCCGACGGTGCTGTTCGGAGGCGTCCGGCTGCAGGCCCAGCTTCCCGAAGATCCCGGCGATGTGCTTCTCCACGGCCTTCGCCGTGACGAACAGCTGACCGGCGATGCCGTTGTTCGATCGTCCCTCGGCCATCAGGCGCAACACGTCCAGCTCCCGCTCGGAGAGCGCCCCGATGGCGCTCTTCCTGTCTCCTCGCGGCCGCTCGACGAGACGTTTCGCCAGCACGGGTTCGATGACGATCTCGCCGTCGCCGATCCGGGCGAGGGTGTCGGTGAGGACGTCGACGCTGCCGACCTTCTCCTTGAGCCGGTAGCCGATCGCGTCGGTGCCGATCTGCAGGATCCGCATCAGGTAGTGCGACTCGGCGTAGTGGGAGAGGAACAGCAGCCCCATCTCCGGGTGCGCCGCGCGCAGGCGCTCGGCGGTCACCAGGCCGCCGTCGGGTTCGGGCGGCATGCGGATGTCGAGGATCGCGACGTCCGCCGGCTGGCTCCGCAGCAGCTCGACCAGCGTGTCGCCGTCCTCGGTGCAGCCGACGACGTCGTGGCCCGCGGCCTGCAGGAGCATCACGAGGCCCTCGCGGAAGAGGGCGCCGTCCTCGGCGAGTGCTACGCGCACGCGAGCCTCGCCGTGATCGTGCCGACCTCGGGTCCGCCCGCGACGTCGACGGTGCCGTCGAGGTGCTGGAGCAGCCCGCGCACGGTGTCGACGTGAAGGAGCTCGGTGCCCGCGACCTCCACGATGAGCCGGTCGCCGGCCCGGTCGACGACCACCGAGACCGACGGGGCCCCGGGTGGGCGCGATCCGAGGCACTGCGCCACCGCGAAGTAGGCCGCACCCTCGATCGCGGGGTCGAAACGTTCCGACGTGGCCGACACGCGCACCGAACCCGTCCGCTCCGCCAGCTCCGTCAGGGCCGGTCCGAGGCCCGCCTCGTCCAGGAGCGCGGGATAGATGTCGTGCTCGACCGCGCGGAGCTCCTGCAGCACGGCGTGCAGCTCGTCCTGCAGCCCGACGATCGTCTCGTGCAGGGCGGGTTCGAGGCCGGTGACCTCGTGCCGTACGAGGCCGAGTTGCAGTGTGAGCGCCGAGATGCGCAGCGCTGCCCCGTCGTGCAGCTGGCGCTGCAGGAGCCGGCGTCGCGTCCACTGCTCGCTCTGCAGTCGCAGCAGCGCCGCGCACAGTGCAACACCCGATGGGGTGGCGTTCGACGAGGTGGCGCTCGATGGCGCGGCGCTCGGCGGCGCTTCCGTGCGTGGTGTGCGCGCCGGCGTCATCGGGCCATGGTCGTGCAGGTCGGTCGTCGGGGGAATGGGGTAAACCCCACGTCGCTGCGCGGGGCGACACCCCGCGGGAAGTAGGGCTCGACAGCACCGGCGTGGGGCTCACTCGATCGTGCCCGACGAGGTTTCCGGGCAGTGTTCTCGCCATGCCGGACGGACGATCCGGAGCCCACGACGAGACGAGGCCACTGTGTTCAAGAGCCACCACCAGCCGTCCCACCACCATGGCGGGCACCACGACGGACACCACCACGGCGGTGAGCACCACTACCTGCCCTACCAGCCGGAGCACGGCTGCTACGACTGGAACCCGCCGCACTGCCCGGAGCCGACGTGGTGGGACGACAACCACTGCTGGGAGCCGCGCGACGAGCACTGCGGTGGATACGAGCACCCGCCCGTGTGCCACCCCGTCTGTCACTGACCGCGTCCCGGCCCCTGCAGCAGGATCGAGAAGGAGTCCCGATGAACCCCACGCAGGGGCCGGGTCCGCACCCCGCCACCGAGGTGCGGTCCCTGCTGGAGCTCGCACAGCAGGGCGCCATGGCCAACGACCGGCCCGACCTCACCACCCGGCTCGCCGCCACCGGCCGCATCCTCGACGCGGCCACCGCGCCGGTGGAGCAGGAACGGGCGGTGCGCGCGGCGGCCGCCGAGACGCTGCGCGCGGTCGGCTCGCTCGAGATCGACCTGCGGGCGCGGCGCGCGGCGCTGGGTGACCCCGGGCGTGCCGCCCGTCTGCAGGCCGAGCTGCTGAGCGCCGAGGCACGCGCCGAGCGGTTCGCCCACGCGGCGAGGGAGTGGCCGCACCTGTTCGGCGAGGGTTTCGCGGGTGTCGCCTCCGACAGCGAGTTCCACGTCCGGGCGATGATGCGGGCGATCGTCGCCGACGCCGAGATCGATGTCCGCACCGGGAAGGGCACACGGGATGCCGACCGGTTGGAGGCCTGGCTGCGCGGCCGGTTGGAAGCCGAGGCCGACCTCGCCTACGAGCAGGTGCACGCCGGTGTCCGGGGAGTGTCCGCCATGATCGCCACACATCTCGGCCTGGCGCCCGCGCAGCCGGTTCCACTGCTTCCCGCGGCCCCGGCGGGCCGGCTCGTGTCGGACCTTCCCGCCCGGCGTTCGGTTCCGGCCGGGAGCTCGCTGCCGTCGCGGCTGCTCACGGTGCTCATGCCGGGGTACGGCGGCATCATGATGGCGCTGGTCGTGTCCCGGTTCCTCGGCCTGGACCTGCCCACCTGGGTGATCCTCACCTGCGCGGCGGCCGGGGCGCTCGCGCTCGGCGGTGCGGCGGCGAGCGGGGAGCGGGCCCGCCAACGTGACCGGCGGGCCGCCGAAGCGATGACGATGGTGCGCGCCATGGTCGAGGATTTCCAGCTGACGCTGTCCAAGCAGCTGCGCGATGCGACGCGGGTCCTGCAGCAGGACCTGCGCCGCCGGACGACCGATCTGGTCGCGCGGCACTCGGTCGAGGTGTCCGAGGAGCGCGACCGGGTCGGGCTCGCCGCCGTGGCCGCCGGCCGGGCTCCCGACGACCTGCGCGACATCGACGACGACCTCGCCGCGCTCGCCGGCATCCGGACGCGGGCCGCGGCGCTGCTGCGTCGCGACTCGCCCGCCCGGCCCGGCCGGAACCTGAGTTCCGTCGCCTGACCGGGCCGCGCTGGTGGTCAGCCGGCGATCGACATGACCGAGACGTCGTTCGAGTCGATGTTGGTGACGTAGGCGTGCTTGCCGTCCGGCGCCACGAAGACGTTGGTCGGCGAGGTGCCGACACCGACCGTGGCCGTCACCGCGCCCTTCACGGTGTCGATCACCGACACGGTGTTGCTCTCGTCGTTCACCACGTAGGCGTGCCGTGAGTCCCCGGAGAACGCGACGCTCTGGGGCTTCTTCTGGACCGGGATCGCGCCGAGCACTGTGTTCGTGATCGGGTTGATGACCGTGATGTCGTCACCGTCGTAGTCGACGACGTAGAGATGGGCGCCGTCCGGCGACATCGAGATGCTGTGCGGGCTCCTCCCCACGGGGATCTCCGCGACGGTGGCACCGGTGCCCGCGTCGAGCACGGTGACGATGTTCGACGCGTGGTCGGCGACGTAGACGCGCCGCCCGTCGTTGGAGAACGCGACGCTGTGCGGGTTGGGTTTGACCGCGATCTTGTTGACGATCGTGTTGGTCGCCGTGTCGATCACGGAGACGAGGTTGGCGTCGTGGTTGGGGACGTATACCTGCTTGCCGTTCGGGCTGATCGCGATCGCGTAGGGGAACTTCTCGGCTGGCACCGAGGCGATCACCTGCCGGCTGGCGGTGTCGACGGCGATCACGGAGTTCCCGGTCTGCGCTCCCTTGTCGTAGATGCTGACGTAGGCCCGCTTGTCGTCGGGGGTGAAGATCACGAACTGCGGTGGCCCGGCAGGGATCGCGATGGAGGCCACGACGGCGTCGCTGGCGATGTCGATCACCGAGATCGAGTTCGTGGACGTGCTCGTGACGTAGGCGAACTTCCCGTCGTGGGTCACGGCGCCCGCCTCCGGGGCCGCGGCCACCGTGATCAGCCCGGTCACGGTCGGCTGGTCGATGCTGACGGCGTGGGCGGTCGGCAGCGTGATCCGGGGCTCGACGGCCGTCACCGCAGGTGGGGGAGTCAAGGCGGCCGGATCTTTGGCCGACGCCCACGTCGGCACCAGCACGGCCGCGGCGCCGACGACTAGCACGACGACGACCGCGGCGGCGAGGAGCGGCAGTCGCCGCCCGCGCCGCGGCGGGGGACCGGCCGGAGCAGGCCCGGCGGCCACCGGGGAAGGAACGGGTGGTGCGGGCAGCCGCAGCAGGGGGTGGGGCTGCCCGGCCCGGTTTCCACCTGGTGCGGGGTTGGCGTAGGCGGGCCCGGCGGGGGAGGGAGGGCTCGGCATCGGGATGGCCGGGTGCAGCGGAGCCGGTGCCTCGGGCTGCGGCGCGGACCGCACCCCACTGGCGGCGGCCATGGCAACCGCCGGCGCGACCGGGTGCGGGATGTGGACCGTGGTCTCGTCGTCCACGGGACGGGTGGGGGCCGGGACGGTGGCCGTCGGGGTCCGGTTCACCGGGGCCGGATGCTGGAGAGCCGTCGCCGCCACCGACGCGGCTCCGAGTGCCACCCCGTACTTCGGGTGCGTGTCCACCACCACCGGGCGTCCCAGGTCCTGCATGACCATGCGGGCCACCAGCGGGATGCGCGAGGATCCGCCCACCAGCAGCACTGCGCTGAGATCGGTGGCGTCGACCTGCGCCGAGCGCAGCGTTCGGGCGAGAGCGCCCACAGTGGACTCGATCGGGGCGCGAACCATCTCCTCGAACCCCGCGCGCGTCAGCGGCACCTCGAAGTGGCGGCCCGGCAGGAACACCGGGATGACGGTCTCGGTGTCGACCGACAGCGCCTCCTTGGCCAGCACGCAGTCCTGGCGCAGCCGCGCCAGCGCGACCACGATCGTGGGATCGCTCATGTCCAGTTCGGACAACGCGCCCCCGGCCGTGTAGTTGACGTAGGCCAGGATGGCCTCGTCGAAGTCGACGCCGCCCAGTCGCTCGATGCCCTCGGGAGTCCCCAGGATCTCCAAACCGCCGTCGCGCTTGCGCAGGATCGTGGCGTCGAACGTGCCGCCGCCGAGGTCGTACACGGCCACCATCTCGCCGTCGTCGAGCCGCGCCGAGGTCACGTAGTGGGCTGCGGCCGCCTCCGGTTCGGTGATCATCTGCGGCCCGGTCAGGCGCGACGCGAGGGCCACCTCGTCGAAGAGCTCACGCCGGTAGGGACCCCAGTTCGCCGGGTAGGTGAGCACCACCTGCGCGGGTGGCCCGCCCTCGGACTCGGCCACCTTCTCGAGCACGTCGTTGAGCAGGGCTCCGAGCAGGTCGGGAACCGCGCACGACACGCCACCGAGGATGACGGGCGTCGGGTCGCCCAGTCGCCGCTTGAACTCCCGCCCGACCCGGTCCGGGTTGCTGACCGCACGGCGGTCGGCGGCGTCTCCGGTGATCATGCTGCCGTCCTCGCGGAGGTAGACCACCGCGGGCGACACCAGCGCCCTGTCGCCGAGGGTGACCATCTCCGGCCCGGTCGGGCGGGCGATGGCCGCCGCCACGAAGGTCGTACCGATGTCGACACCGAGGCCGTATGTCACAACTTCTCCCCTACTCAGATCGAATCATCACGAGATGTACGAACGTCCGGTACTAGCCGAGTGCGATGGAGTCGCCGTCGACGGCGATCGAGCGTGGGGAGAGCGCTCGGAGGGCCGGGCCACGCACGACGGCGCCGTCCGCGACGGCGAAGCGGCTTCCGTGGCACGGACAGCCGATGGTGCCGTCGACGACCAGGTTGACCAGGCAGCCGTCGTGCGGGCAGACGGAGCTGAAGGCGGTGAAGGTGCCGCTCGTCGGTTGTGTCACGACGATCCGGTGCTCCGGGACGATCAACCCCCCACCGATCGGCACGTCGGAGGTGTGGGCGAGGACCGTCGGCGCGGGACTCTCGCGGGCGGCGGGGGCCGAGCAGGCCACCGACACCGCGGGTAGGGCCAGCAGGCCGGCTACCAGCACGCCGCGGCGGTTCGGATCCGCCAAGGCCTCCGTCGCACCGGCGTCGTCGCTCGGATGAGGACTGCACACGGCAGCGTGTTCGCGCCACACGTGTCCGTCGTTACAGCGGGTCGTCGCCCGGTTGCGGACCGGTGATCACCGCCTTCGATCAGGCCGTGAGATCGGCGACCGTGTGGTGTGCGCCGGCGGCCCGTAGTTCGGCCGCGTCCGATGTGGTCGTGATCCCGATGATCGTCCCCACCCCCGCGGCAACCAGCGCGCGTACCCCCGAGGGCGCGTCCTCGACAGCGGCGCAGTGAGCCGGCGCGATCCCGAGACGCCTGCAGGCGAGCAGGTACCCCTCGGGGGAGGGCTTGCCCTCACTCACCATCTCCGCGGTGACCAGCACCGGGGCGCGGACGTCGAGCACGTCCTCCAGCACCTCGCGGGCCCAGGCCGACCCCGCGCTGGTCACGATGGCGGCGGGCGTCCCTGCGGCGTCGAGTGCGCGGAAGGCCGCCACCGCCCCCCCGACGATCTCGATGGCGCCGGCGGGCTGGGCTTCGAGCACGGCGAGGGCCGTGGACACGTCCGGCCAGGGGCCGGGCATGAGGGCGAGTACGTCGCGCGCCCGGCGGCCCTTCACCGTTCGGTCGTAGGCGTCGTCGTCGATCGTGACGGCCCAGTGATCGAAGAAGCCCTGCCACGCCCGACGGTGCACGTGCTCGCTGCGCACCAGCGTGCCGTCCATGTCGAACAGGACGGCCCGGGCACCGGCGAGCGCGGCGCTCAGCCCCACGTGAAGAGTGCTTCGCCCGCCTCGACGGCGCCCTCGGCCGGGGCCGGGACGCTGCCGGGCGCGGAGTCCAGGACCACCACCGGGCAGATGGCCGACAGCCCGCCGGCGCGGACGGCGCCGGGGTCGAACGTGACCACCGGGTCGCCCGCCACCACCACCGCGCCCTCCTCCGCGTGCAGGGTGAACCCCTCGCCCTTCAGGCCCACCGTGTCGATCCCGAGGTGCACGAGGATCCCGGTGCCGGACGCGGCGAGCACGACGAAGGCGTGCGGGTGCAGCTTGACCAGCGTGCCGTCGACGGGGCTGACCACCTGGACGGGACCCGCGCCGGTGGGCTCCACGGCCACGCCCGCACCCACCATCTCCCCGGCGAAGACGGCATCGGGAACGGCCGCGAGGGGGTGCGCGGTGCCGGCGAGCGGCGACCGGACGATCACAGCAGGTCGTTGACGTCGTCGGCCAGCATGTCGGCCTCGGGCCCGACCACGACCTGGATGATCGTGCCCGCCACGACCACGCCGTGCGCGCCGGTGGCCCTGAGCGCCTTCTCGTCCACCCTGCCGGGGTCCTTCACCTCGGTGCGCAGCCGCGTGATGCAGCCCTCGACCTCGACGATGTTGGCGGCGCCACCGAGCCCGGCGACGATGTCCTCGGCCTTCGACATGATCTCTCCTCGCATCGGGGTGGTTGACACGACCGGACCGCCCGGTCATCCTTCCGCCACTGGTTATGACCGGACCGTACCGGTGGTGCACGCTCCACGGCAACGGTCACCCGAGCGCCGGAGGATTGTTCATGACAGCAACGGTCGACACCCCCGCACCACCGAAGAACCGGGCCGCCCTCGCCGGCCTGCAACGGCTGGGCCGCAGCCTGATGCTGCCCATCGCGGCGCTGCCCGCGGCCGGGCTGCTGCTGCGCCTCGGGCAGGACGACCTGCTCGGCCACTTCGACTCCCTCAAGGTCGTCGCGAGCGTCCTGTCCGGTGCGGGCGGCGCGCTCTTCGACAACCTCCCGCTGATCTTCGCCGTCGGCATCGCGATCGGTTGGGCCCGCAAGGCCGACGGCTCGACGGCGCTGGCCGCGGTGGTCGGCTACCTCGTGCTGTCCGGGGTCTTCACGGCCATGAGCCCGGTGGTGCTGGCCGGGCAGCTCGACTCCAAGGGCGAGCAGGCCGTCGTCAACTTCGGGGTGCTGGGCGGCATCGTGGTCGGCCTGCTCACCGCGATCGCATGGCAGCGGCTCTACCGCACGAAACTGCCCGTCTACCTCGGCTTCTTCAGTGGACGCCGGTTCGTGCCGATCGTCGTGGCCATCGTGATGATGGTGCTCGGTGTGGTGCTGAGCCTGATCTACCCGCTGTTCAACGCCGGGCTCACCGCGCTGGGCAACGCCGTGCAGGCCAACGCGGTGGTCGGCGGTGGCGTGTTCGGTGTGGCCAACCGCCTGCTGATCCCGCTGGGCCTGCACCACATCCTCAACTCGGTGGTCTGGTTCATCCTCGGGGACTGGGGCGGCGCGCACGGCGACCTCAACCGGTTCTTCGCCGGCGACCCCACCGCCGGCACGTTCATGACCGGCTTCTTCCCGATCATGATGTTCGCCCTGCCCGCCGCCGCGCTGGCCATCTGGCACGAGGCGCGGCCCGCGCAGCGCAAGGTGGTCGGCGGCATCATGCTGTCGGTCGCGCTCACCTCGTTCGTCACGGGCATCACCGAGCCGCTCGAGTTCGCGTTCGTCTACGTCGCGTGGCCGCTCTACCTCATCCACGCGTTCCTGACCGGCACGTCGATGGCCCTGACCAACGTGCTCGGCATCCACGACGGCTTCACGTTCTCCGCCGGGCTGATCGACTACGTCATCAACTTCGGGCAGGCGACGAACCCGCTGTGGCTGATCCCGATCGGGCTCGTCTACGCCGCGATCTACTACGTCGTGTTCCGGTTCGTCATCCGGCGCTGGAACCTGAAGACCCCCGGTCGGGACCCGGAGTCGGATCCGGAGACCACGCCCGAGACCGTCGACGTCACGAAGGACGCAGCATGAGCACCCGCACCGTCACCGTCGCGTCGACGGTGGGCCTGCACGCCCGCCCGGCCGCCACCTTCACCCGCGCCGCCGCCGGCGCCGGGGTCCCCGTGACGATCGCCGTCGCCGGGAAGGACCCCGTCAACGCGGCCAGCATGCTGAGCGTGATGACGCTCGGCGTGGAGCACGGCCAGGAGGTCACCCTCGCGGCCGAGGGCGAGGGTGCCGACGAGGCCCTGGACGCGCTGGTCGAGCTGCTGGCGACGGATCTCGGCTGATGATCACGTTGCAGGGCCGCGGCGTCAGCCCGGGGGTGGCCTGCGCGCCGCTCGTGCGGCTCGGCGCCCCGGTCGTCACCTCGGCGGCCGACCCCGTCGGCGCGGACCCGGAGCACGAGCGGGTCCGTGTCGGCGAGGCGCTCGCCGCGGTGGCCGCCGACCTGTCGGCCCGTGCGGAGGAGGCCGACGGCGAGATCGCCGACATCCTCACCACGACCGCGGCCATGGCGCTCGACCCGTCGTTGCTGGCCGGCGCCGGGGAGCACGTCGCCCGCGGCGTCCCGACGGGTCATGCCGTGACGCTCGCGATCGAGGGGTTCTGCACGCAGCTCGACGCGCTGGGCGGGTACATGGCCGAGCGGGTCACCGACCTGCGCGACGTCGGCCACCGCGCGGCCGCGCACCTCGCGGGCGTGCCGATGCCGGGCGTCCCGGCGCCCGGGCATCCGGTGGTGCTGGCCGCGCGCGACCTCGCCCCGGCCGACACGGCGGGCCTCGGACCCGACGTCGTCGCGCTGGTCACCGAGCAGGGTGGCCCCACCAGCCACACGGCGATCCTGGCCCGGTCGCGCGGCCTGCCCGCCGTCGTCGGCTGTGCGGGGATCGCGGATCTCGCCGAGGGCACGATGGTGCTCGTGGACGGGTCCAGCGGTGAGGTGCGGCCCGACCCGCCCGCGGAGTGCCGGACCGCCGCGCGTGTGCTCGAGCCGGAGGCCGACACCCCCGGTGCCACCGCCGACGGCCACCGCGTGGCGCTGCTCGCCAACATCGGCACCGTCGACGACGCGCGGGCCGCCGCGGCCACGCCGACCGAGGGCGTGGGCCTGTTCCGCACCGAGTTCCTGTTCCTGGACCGCCGCACCCGCCCGGACGTCGCCGAGCAGACGCGCACCTACGCCGACGTCCTGCGCGCGTTCGGCGACCGCCGCGTGGTGGTGCGCACGCTCGACGCCGGCTCGGACAAGCCCGTGCCGTTCCTGCCGCTCGGCGACGAGGAGAACCCGGCACTCGGGGTGCGCGGCCTGCGCACCGCGGGGCGGTTCCCCGACGTGCTCGACGACCAGCTCGCCGCGCTGGCGGCGGCAGCCGCCGCGGCCGGTCGGGAGGTGGACGTGATGGCGCCGATGGTGGCCACGGCCGAGGAGGCCGAGCGCTTCGCCGACCGCGCGCGTGCCCACGGGCTGTCCCGCGTCGGCGTCATGATCGAGGTGCCCGCGGCCGCGCTGCGGGCCCGCGAGGTGATGGAGGTGGTCGACTTCGTGAGCATCGGCACCAACGACCTCGGCCAGTACACGATGGCCGCCGACCGCACCGCGGGCGAGCTGGGCGACCTGCTCGACCCGTGGCAGCCCGCGCTGCTCGACCTCGTCGCGCTCGTCGGCGACGCCGGACGGCTCCGGGGGCGTCCGGTGGGGGTGTGCGGCGAGGCGGCCGCTGATCCGCTGCTCGCCGCCGTCCTCGTCGGGCTGGGGGTGGGGAGCCTGTCGATGGCGCCCGTCTCCCGCGCGGCCGTCCACGCGCGGCTGGCCCGGCACACCGTCGCCGACTGCGCGCATCTGGCCGACCTCGCCCGTGCGTCGCGCACGGCGGCCGAAGCGCGACGAGGGGTCGAGGCGAGTACATGACCCTGGTGAGAGGCACCGTCGTCGCCGGCGGTGCGCGGATCGACGACGGCGTGGTCGAGGTCGTGGGCGAGCGCATCGTGCGCGTCGGCCCCGCCCGCGACGGTGACGGGCCGCCCGCGCCGGGCACCTACGTGCTGCCCGGGCTCGTCGACGTCCACTGCCACGGGGGCGCCGGCCACGGCTTCCCCGAGGCGGGCGCCGCCGGCGTGCGTGCCGCGGCGCGCCACCACCTCGACCACGGCACCACGACGATGCTCGCCAGCCTGGTCTCGGCGCCGGGGGAGACGCTGCTGGAGCGGGTGCGGCTGCTCGCCCCGCTGGTGGCGGCCGGGGACCTGGCCGGGATCCATCTCGAGGGGCCGTTCCTCGCGGCCGCGCAGTGCGGCGCGCAGGACCCCGCCGCGATCGTCCCGGGGGACCCGGACCTGCTGAGCCGCCTGGTCGACGCGGCCGACGGCACCGTCCGCTGCATGACCCTGGCGCCGGAGACCCCGCGCTACCGCGAGCTGCTCGCCGTATCGGAACGCCACGGCGTGCTGCCGAGCCTGGGCCACACCGACACCACCGCCGCCGCCACGACCGCGGCCATCGCGCAGGCGGGCGAACCGCTCAGCGCCACCCACCTGTTCAACGGGATGCCGCCGCTGCACCACCGCGCGCCCGGTCCCGCGGCCGCGTGCCTGGCCGCCGCCGCCCGCGGTGCGATGGTGGTGGAGCTCGTCGCCGACGGCGTGCACCTCGCCGACGAGACGGTCGCGATGGTGTTCGACCTCGTCGGCCCGGACCGGATCGCCCTGGTCACCGACGCCATGGCCGCCGCCGGCATGGCCGACGGCCGCTACCGCCTGGGCGCGCTCGACGTCGACGTCGTGGACGGGATCGCGCGGCTGTCCGGCGCCCGGCCCGCGCTCGCCGGCGGCACCGCCCGGCTGATCGACGTCCTGCGCCGCGTCGTCCGGCACGCCGGGGTCCCGCTGGCGGACGCGGTCACCGCGGCCACGGCCACCCCGGCCCGGCTGCTCGGCTGCGACGATGAGGTGGGCGACCTCGTGGTGGGCCGCCGCGCCGACCTGGTGGTCACCGATACCGAACTGCGTCCCCGGTCCGTCATGCGGGCTGGCCGGTGGGTTCACGAGAGAGAGGCCGTACCGGCATGGAGGTCCTGATCCACACCACCGCGACGGAGGGTGCGCAGGTGGTCGCGGACGTCGTCGAGCGGGCCGTGCGGTCCGGCCCCGCCGTGCTGGGCCTGGCCACCGGCTCGTCCCCGCTGCTGGCCTACCGGGAGCTGATCCGCCGCCACCGCGAGGAGGGACTGTCCTTCGCCGCGGTCGACGCGTACCTCCTCGACGAGTACGTGGGCCTGCCCGCGGGGCACCCGGAGTTCTACCGCGAGGTGATCCGCCGCGAACTCACCGACCACCTCGACATGAGGAGCGTGCACGCCCCCGACGGCACCCACCCCGACCCGCCCGCCGCTGCCGCCGCGTACGAGCGCTCGCTGCCGTCCGTCGGCGTCCAGATCCTCGGGATCGGCGCCAACGGCCACGTCGGGTTCAACGAGCCGGGCTCGTCGCTCACGTCCGGCACGCGCGTGAAGACGCTCACCCGCCGGACCCGCGAGGACAACGCCCGGTTCTTCGCCGACGACGTCGACCAGGTGCCGCGCCACGTCATCACGCAGGGGCTGGGCACGATCGGCCGGGCCGGGCACCTGCTGCTCACCGCGACGGGCGAGCACAAGGCCGCGGCCGTCGCCGCCGCCGTGGAGGGCCCCCTGACCGCGTCGTGCCCGGCGTCGATCCTGCAGTGGCACCCGCACGTCACGATCGTGCTCGATGACGCGGCCGCGTCGCAGCTGGAGCGCGCCGACTTCTACCGGGAGACCGCCGACCGCAAGCCGGCGTGGGCACGGTGACGCCCATCGTCCCCGGGATGGTGCCCAAGCACGAGCAACTGCGTGCGCGGCTGGTCGAGCTGGTCTCGGAGACGCTCGCGCCCGGCGACCTGCTGCCCAGCGAGCGCCAGCTGTGCCTGGACCACGGCGTCAGCCGCATCACCGTCCGCGACGCGATCGGCCAGCTCGTGAGCGAGGGGCTGCTGGTGCGGGTGCGCGGCAAGGGCACCTACGTGGCGCAGCGCGCGGCCCGCTCCCGGCTGCACCTGGCGTCGTTCCACGACGACATGCAGCGGCTGGGCCGCACCCCGACCACCGTCGTGCTGCTCGTCGAGTGCGTGCCGCCGCCCGCCGCCACGGCCACGGCGCTGGACATGCGGGCCGGTCAGCAGGCCTGGCACGTGCGGCGGCTGCTGCTGGCCGACGGCTCGCCGATGACCGTCGACGACGCCTGGTACAGCGCCGAGCTGGTGCCGGATCTCGACGCCCACGACCTGAGCGGCTCCATCTACGCGATCCTGCGCGACCACTACGGCCTGCCGCTCGACCACGCCGAGCAGACCGTCGCCGCCGCGGAGACGGGGGCGGAGTTCGCCACCCTGCTCGGGGTGCCCGCCACCCGGGCGGCGCTGGTGGTGGACCGCGTGTCCTCCAGTGGCGGGAAGGTCGTGGAGCGCACCCGCTCGGTGTGCCGCGGCGACCGCTACGAGCTGCAGATGAGCCTCGACCGCGGCGAGTAGCTACAGGTGGCGGGACAGCACGGCGAAGAGGTTCTGGGCTGTGCCGCGCACCGACGTGTCCTCGTCGGCCACCAGCAGCGCGACGGCCACGTGTCTCGTGGGCACCACCACCAGCAGGCTCTGGCTCCCCGGCTGCCGTCCCGCGTGGCCGACGGCGTCGCCGAGTCCCAGGGTCTGGCTGAACAGCGTGGTGCCCAGGCCGTAGCGCAGCCCGCCGGCGACCTGGTCGGAACCGGACGGCGTCGCCATGACGGCGACGGTCCCGGGCGGCAGCACGCGGGAGCCGTACAGTTGCCACCCCCACAGCGCCACGCTCAGGGCGTCCGCGGTCATGCCCCACGCCCCGGCCCGGACCCGGGCGAGGTCGTCCGCCACCGGGTCGTCCGACCGCTCGTCCCAGAACCCGACGTGCGGGAGGGCCGCCGGGACCACCAGGTCCTCGCGCAGCACGGCGGCGAGCGGACGGCCGGTGATCCGCTGCACCGTCTCGCCCAGCAGCACGGCGTTGAGGGTGGAGTACGCGGCGGGGGCCCGGAGCGGCCCGCGGTAGCGCGCGAGCAGGTCGTCCGGGGACCAGGCCCGCCCCGGTGCCCGCCGGATCGCCTCCACCAGCGCCTGCTCCCCGGCCGCGTCCATGTCGGCGAGGCCGCTGCGCATCCCCAGGAAACTCCGGGCCGTGGCGCCCCCGGAGGTGAGCGGATGCGGGAGGGAGAGGGCGAGCGGCGCGTCGAGGTCGAGCCGGCCGGCGCCGGCCAGCCGCAGCACCTCCGCGGCCGTGAACGTCGTCGTGACGTCCGCGATCCCCGCCGTGGACGACGGCAGCAGCGGCCGGCCGCGCCCGTCGTGCCCGGCCGCTCCCGCCCACACCCCGGCGTCCGTGATCACGGAGGCGGTGAGGCCGGCGGCCCCCACCCCCGCGTCGGGGAACCGGGCGTCGAGCGCCACGGCCCCGTCCAGGACGACCTGCAGCTCCGCGGCCTGGTCGGCGGGCAGCTCGGTGGTCGGCGGGCAGCTCGGTGGTCGGCGGGGCGGGCAGCGTAGGCCAGTCGAACAGCGCGGGCGGCGGCGCGGGCGGCGGCGGTGCCGGTGCCTCGGTGCAGGCGGCGGTGACCAGCACGAGCACCACCAGCGCGCGACGGAGGCGGCCCGGCATCGGCCACCTCCCGCGGTCCTCCCCGACCGGTGTCCAGGCTGCTCCGCGGGCCCGCCGGCGTCCAGCGACCGGCGAGGTGACGTCCTTCGCTGTTCACCCGTGTGGTCGGGGTGGGGGTCGCGCGGAGGTGGTGAGATGGGGCCGTGGACGAGATCGTGGAGTGGGCACGGGCGCAGGAGCGCGTGATCGAGCTGGTGACGGACCTGTCGGCGGAGCGGGCGGCACTGCGCGTGCCCGCCTGCCCGGACTGGACGGTCCGGGACCTGCTCTCGCACATGGTCGGCCTCGGTGCCGACGTCGTCGCGGGCGACGAACCCGACGACCACAACGAGGCCTGGACGGCGCGGCAGGTGGCCGCCCGCAAGGCCCACGACGTCAAGGCGCTCGTGGCGGAGTGGCAGGACCTGACCCGCCCGCTCCAGGACTGGATGCGGGCCCGCAACACGCGGCCGCTCGGTGATGTGATCATCCACGAGCAGGACCTGCGGGGGGCTCTGGGCGTGTCCGGAGGTCAGGACAGCGGCGGGGTCGCGGCGATCCGCGACCGCTTCACGGGGCGGTTCGCCGTGGCACTGGGCCGCCGCGCACCCATCGCGCTGGAGGGGCAGAGCTGGTCGTGGTGCTCGAAGGGCGATCCCGCGGACGCCGCGGTGCTCGTCCGCGCCGGCGACTTCGACCTGGCCCGGGCCCTGGTCACCCGCCGCTCGGCAGCGCAGCTGCGTTCGTGGACCGTCCGCGGCGACATCGAGCCCTACCTCGACGCCTTCTCCCTGCTGGGCCCGCTGCCGGAAGCCGACCTCACCGAATAACCCCACAGCGTCGGCCGCCCCTGCCCGACACGGTCTGGTGCGGCCCGCCGCACCACCGTGTGGGCATCGGGGACCACGCTGATCGAACGGACGCGGGACGCGATCGGCCGGCTGGGCGGATCCCCCGCCGACCTGGCCGCCCGCGAGGGCCGGGATTCCGCTGCCGCTCACCGTGAGTCGGACGGTGGCGGCACGGTGAGCATCCGGTTGGTGCCCCCGGCAGGATTCGAACCTGCGCTTTCGCCTCCGGAGGGCGACGCTCTATCCCCTGAGCTACGGGGGCTCAGACGGGAGAAAGCCTAGCGCACCCCTCCAGCCGGATCGGCGGCGGTCTCCCGGCCTCGACCGACTCGTGCCGCCCGGATGATCAGCGCGAGGCCATGATCGCCAGGATCGGGGCATGACCTGCACATATGCAGTTCATGTCCCACTCCCGGCGCTCATGACCGGCGGCCGGGGTGGACCCTCAGAGCGGCAGCGGGGCCGCACCCCGCTGGGCGAGAAGCTGCTTCATGTAGTCGGCCTCCGACGACTGCGAGCTCAGCATCTGGGCCGCGAGGTTGCGCACCTGCGGCTGGCTGGCGTGCTGGGCCGCGTCGGCGAGCATGGAGCGGCCGCCCTCGTGGTGGCGCAGCATCAGCTGCAGGAACAGCACGTCGAGCTGCTTGCCGGTGGCCGCGCGGAGGTTCCTGAGGTCCTCGGCCGTGGCCATCCCGGGCATGGTGGCCACCCCGTCGCTGCCCATGACCATGCCGTGCGACGCGTCCGGCGCCATCCACGTCATGTACGGCCGCCCGACCGGCTGGCCCGCGGCGCCCCACAGTTCCAGCCAGCCCTGCATGCGGCCGACCTGCGCCGTCTGGGTGGACTCGATGTCGTAGGCGAGCTGGTGGAGGTCGGGGTCGGTGGTGTGGTCACGCTCCCACGCCGCCATCTGTACGGCCTGCTGGTGGTGCACGGTCATGTCCTGCGCGAACCCGACGTCCACGGAGTCGGCGGCGGGAACGGGCAGGGTCGAGGTGTCGGAGCGGGCCACCAGCAGGCCCGCGGTGGCCCCGACGAGCAGCAGCACGAGCACGGCCGCCGCCACGACGAACGGCCGCACCCAGCCCGGCTCGCGCCGGTGGGTGTCGACCGGCGGCTCGTCGTCGTCCACGGGCGGGAGCGCCGTCTCGGTGCTCATCCTCCCGTGCCCGTCCCCGTGCCCGTCCCCGTGGCCGGCGGTGTGGCGCCCTTCGCGGCGTCGGGCACGGCGCCGGTGGCGGCACCGGCCACGATCTCGGGCATCACCGTGGTGTTGTTCACGGCGCTGACCGGCGGCGCGGGGACGAACGGCGGCGGGTTGTCCTGGTCGAACTGGCCCGGGCCCAGCGCCTGGCAGCTCGCGCCCACCTCGGGGTAGGCGTACTGGTTGGTGCGCAGCGCCTGGATGAACTGGTCGATCCGCGGGTCGTCCACATCCGACAGCTTGAGCTGGTGGCCCCAGGACTGCAACGAGATGGGCTGGTCGAGGCCGGGGTAGGGCGACATCAGCGTGTAGGGCTGGTCCTTGACCTTCGCGGCCAGCGTCTGCACGGCGGCACCGGTGATCCGGTCGGGGTTGTAGGCGATCCAGACCGAGCCGTGCTCGAGTGCGTGCACCATGTTCTCGCTGCGTACGGCCGTCGGGTAGACGATGCCGTTGCAGGCGGCCCAGAAGCCGTCGTGCGTGCCGCCGAACGGCGGGCTGTGCGTGTACGCCACCCTCTGGGTGGGCTGGACGTGCTGCCCGCCGGTGTAGGGCACGGTGATGACGCCGGGGATCTTCGTGGACGGGTCCTTGTTGTCGGCGGTGGGCGTGAACTCCGCCAGCGCGGCGACCTTGGCCTGCTTGGCGTTGTTCTGCACCACGTAGTAGCCGAAGATCGCGCCCGCGAACAGCACGACCACGAGGATTCCGGCGATCATGCCCCACGGCGTCGAGCGCTGCGTGACGACGGCGGCGCGTGCGTCGCGCACCGCCTTGCTGTTCTTGCCGCTGGCCATGTCCGTCCAGACTTCTCGAGAACCGTGGGAGCAGCCGTCACCCGGACGGCCCTTGCGACCGTGGAGTGTAGGAGCGCCACCTGAGAAACCGATGAGCAGCACCTCCTAGACTCGGGTGGTGACTCCCGCCCTGCTCGCCGACCTGGTCCGTGCCGCTGCGTCCGACGTCATGACGCGACGCGGTCTGGATCTCGCCGCGCTGCCCGCCGACGTCGGCGTCGAGCGCCCGCGCAACCCCGAGCACGGCGACTACGCCACCAACGTCGCGATGCGCACGGCCAAGAAGGCCGGGGTCTCGCCGCGTGACCTGGCGGGCTGGCTCGTCGAGGAGCTGACGGGTAAGGGTGGTATCGCCAGCGCCGAGATCGCCGGGCCCGGCTTCATCAACCTGCGCCTCGCCACCGACGCCCAGGGCGCCATCGTCAGCGAGGTGCTCGCGGCGGGCGACGCGTACGGCACGGGCGACGAGCTCGCCGACAAGAACGTGAACCTCGAGTTCGTCTCGGCCAACCCGACGGGTCCCCTGCACCTGGGCGGCACGCGCTGGGCCGCGGCCGGCGACGCGCTGGGCCGGGTGCTCACCGCGCGCGGTGCGAAGGTCACCCGCGAGTACTACTTCAACGACGCCGGCGCGCAGATCAACCGGTTCGTCGACTCGCTCGTGGCCGCGGCGAAGGGTGAGCCCACCCCGGACAACGGCTACGGCGGCGCCTACATCCACGACATCGCCGCGCAGGTCCTCGCCGCGGAGCCCGGCGCGCTGGAGTCGCCCGACCGCGACGAGGTGTTCCGCCGCGTCGGCATCGACCTGATGTTCGTCGAGATCAAGCAGGCGCTGCACGACTTCGGCACCGACTTCGACGTGTGGTTCCACGAGCAGTCGCTGCACGACTCCGGCGCGGTCGAGACGGCGGTGAACCGGCTCAAGACCTCCGGGCAGCTCTACGAGTCCGAGGGCGCGTGGTGGCTGCGCTCCACCGAGTTCGGCGACGACAAGGACCGCGTCGTCATCAAGAGCGACGGCAACCCGGCCTACATCGCCGGCGACATCGCGTACTTCCTCGACAAGCGCTCGCGCGGGTTCAACCTGTGCATCTACATGCTGGGCGCCGACCACCACGGCTACGTCGGCCGGCTCAAGGCGGCCGCCGCCGCGTTCGGCGACGACCCCGCGGTCGTGGAGGTGCTCATCGGGCAGCTGGTCAACCTCGTCAAGGACGGGAAGCCGGTGCGGATGAGCAAGCGCGCCGGCACCGTCGTCACGATGGAGGACCTGGTGGAGGCCGTGGGCGTCGACGCCGCGCGGTACTCGTTGATCCGTTCCTCGGTGGACTCGTCGCTCGACATCGACCTCGACCTGCTCACGAAGAAGAGCAACGACAACCCCGTCTTCTACGTGCAGTACGCCCACGCGCGGCTGGCGTCGCTGGCGCGCAACGCCGCCGACCTGGGGATGACGCCGGGCACGGAGCTGGGCCTGCTGGAGCACCCCCGCGAGGGCGACCTGATCCGCACGATCGGCGAGTTCCCGGCCGTGCTGGCCTCGGCGGCGGAGCTGCGTGAGCCGCACCGGGTGGCCCGCTACCTGGAGACCCTCGCCGCGGCCTACCACAAGTTCTACGACTCCTGCCGCGTCCTGCCGATGGGCGACGAGGAGATCAGCGACCTGCACCGCGCCCGCCTCGCACTGTGCGTCGCGGCGCGTCAGGTGCTGGCCAACGGGCTGGCCGTGCTGGGCGTCAGTGCTCCGGAGCGCATGTGAACGGCGAGCCGGGTTTGCCGGCGATTTCGTGTCCTCGCGCGCCCCGGAACGCGCGCGAACGCGCACAATCGTCGGCAAACCGGGGGAGTGCCTCGTGAGGGCGCATCCGGCGGGGCCGCTGCACGCCGGGATCTCCGCGCCACCCGAGACCGCCGGGCCGCACCCGTCCGGCGCCGCCGAGCTCGACGAGCTGGCCCCGGCCGTGTGGCCGCGCAACGCCGCGCGGGGCGCCACCGGGGTGCTGGAGATCGCCGGCGTCGACGTCCGGGAGCTCGCCGAGACCTACGGCACGCCGCTGTTCGTCGTCGACGAGGAGGACTTCCGCTCCCGTGCCGCGGAGTTCGCCGCCGCGTTCGGGGCGGGCGCGGTGCACTACGCGGCCAAGGCCTTCCTGTCGGTCGAGGTGGCGCGGTGGGTGGCCGCCGAGGGCCTCTCGCTCGACGTCTGCAGCGGCGGCGAGCTGGCCGTGGCCCTGCGCGCGGGCTTCCCGGCCGGTCGGATCGCGTTGCACGGCAACAACAAGTCCACCGAGGAGCTCGTCGACGCGGTCGAGGCCGGCGTCGGCCGGGTGGTGCTCGACTCGTTCCACGAGATCGCCCGCCTCGACGCCGTCGCGCGCGAGCGGGGCGTCGTGGCGCCGGTGATGATCCGGCTGACCGTCGGCGTCGAGGCCCACACCCACGAGTTCATCGCCACCGCCCACGAGGACCAGAAGTTCGGGTTCTCGATCTCCGGCGGTGAGACGAGCGCCGCCGCCGAGGCCGCGCGGCGCGTCGTCAGGGCCGAGGGACTGTCGCTGGTCGGGCTGCACAGCCACATCGGCAGCCAGATCTTCGACACCGAGGGCTTCGAGGTCGCCGCGCACCGCGTCGTCCGGTTCCTCGCGCAGCTGCACAAGGAGCACGGCGGCGACGCGCTGGAGGCGCTCACCACGCTCGACCTGGGCGGCGGGTTCGGCATCGCCTACCGCGCGCAGGAGTCGCCGCTGAACGTCGCGGAGCTGGCGGGGGAGCTGCGCGAGATCGTCAAGCGCGAGTGCCACGCCGCCGAGCTGGACGTGCCCGAGATCGCGGTCGAGCCCGGCCGCGCCATCGCCGGGCCGGGCACCGTCACCCTCTACGAGGTGGGCACGCTCAAGGACGTCGACCTGGGCGGCTCCACGGGCCGCCGTTACGTCAGCGTCGACGGGGGTATGAGCGACAACATCCGCACGGCCCTCTACGACGCCGTGTACGACTGCCGGCTGGTCTCCCGCAGCTCCGAGAGCGACGGCACCGGCGAGGCCGCGCTGTCGCGGGTGGTCGGCAAGCACTGCGAGAGCGGTGACATCGTGGTGCGCGACTGCTGGCTCCCGGCCGACCTCGCCCCCGGTGACCTGCTGGGCGTCGCGGCCACCGGCGCGTACTGCTACTCCATGGCCAGCGCCTACAACCGCCTGCCGCGCCCCGCCGTCGTCGCGGTGAAGGACGGGGTGGCTCGCGTGCTGCTGCGGCGCGAGACGGTGGAGGACCAGTTCCGGCTCGAGGCCTCGCTCTAGCGAGGACCTGGTCACGCGGTCGCCGGCGACGAACTGCCCGCGAGTCGGGGTCTCCGTGCGCGCGAGTCGCGCCCTGCGGGTTCGCCCTCCGGCACGGGCGGTCCCATGATCAGCAGTTCGGCGCCGGAACGGCCACATCCGGCCGGAAACGTACCAGGCGGCTGGTCATGCGGTCCGGCGGTCGCCGGACACCTGGCCGACGACCGGCCGTGACCCGACCACCACGTCGGTAGTCCCCGGCCCGGGCCACTGCGGTCCGGGCCGGACGTGCCACCCGGGAAGAGGCGAGCGGCACCTCCTAGACTCCGGAGGTGATTCCCGCCCGAGGTGTCGGTGTGACCACTGCCGACGCCGCCACGCGCGGCGTCGTGGCAGGATCGTGCGCGTCTCGCGCAACCGGTACCCGGACGACGGGGCGGCCACGGTTCATGATCGCCGGTTCGGGACGCGCAACGGCCGCCCCCGCGGTGGAAGGTCCCCAGATGACGATCACGGCTCGCGCATGAGCGCCCCGATCCGCGTCGCGATGCTCGGCTGCGGCACCGTCGGCGGCGAGGTGGTGCGCCTGCTGCGCGACCAGGCCGACGAGCTGGCCGCCCGCGCCGGCGCCCCCGTCGAGCTGGTGGGGGTGGCCGTGCGCCGCCCGCACAAGCACCCCGAGCTGGGCCCCCTGCTCACCACGGACGCGTCCGCGCTGGTCACCCGCGAGGACGTGGACGTCGTCGTCGAGGTGATCGGCGGTATCGAGCCCGCCCGCTCGTTGCTGCTGGAGGCCCTCAAGGCCGGCAAGTCGGTGGTCACCGCCAACAAGGCGCTGCTCGCCGAGGACGGCGCGTCGCTGGCCGAGGCGGCCGACGCGTCGGGCGCCGACCTGTACTACGAGGCCTCGGTGGCCGGGGCCATCCCGCTGCTGCGCCCGCTGCGCGAGTCGCTGGCCGGCGACCGCATCACCCGCGTGGCCGGCATCGTCAACGGCACCACGAACTTCATCCTCTCGGCCATGACCGAGTCCGGCGCGAGCTACGCCGACGCGCTCGACGAGGCCACGCGACTCGGCTACGCCGAGGCCGACCCCAGCGCGGACGTCGACGGCTACGACGCGGCGTCCAAGGCCGCGATCCTCGCCACGCTGGCCTTCCACACCCGCGTGAGCAGCGCGGACGTGCACTGCGAGGGCATCCGCCACGTCACGGCCGCCGACATCGCGGCCGCGAAGGGCCTCGGCTGCGTGATCAAGCTGCTGGCGATCTGCGAGCGGACCCCGGGCACCGCGGACGCGCCCGAGTCGGTGTCGGCGCGCGTCTACCCGGCGATGATCCCGGCCGCGCACCCGCTGGCCACGGTCGACGGTGCGTTCAACGCGGTGTTCGTCGAGGCCGAGGCCGCGGGCCAGCTGATGTTCTACGGGCAGGGCGCCGGTGGTGCTCCCACCGCGAGCGCCGTGCTCGGCGATCTCGTCGCCGTCGCGCGCAACCGGGTGGTCGGCGGGCGCGGGCCGCGCGAGAGCGCCTACGCGAGCCTGCCGGTCCGCCCGATGGGCGCCGTGCCCACCCGCTACCACGTCAGCCTCGACGTGGCCGACCGCGCGGGCGTGCTGTCCACCATCGCCGGTGAGTTCGCCCGTCACGGCGTGAGCATCGCCGCGGTGCGCCAGACCGGCGGCGGCACCACCTACGACGGCGCGCCCGATCCCGAGCCGGGGGCGCCCGCGCGGCTCGTCGTCGTCACGCACGCCGCCCCCGAGGCCTCGCTCGCCGGGTGCGTCGAGGTGCTGGCCGGGCTGGACATCGTGCACGGCGTCGACAGCGTGCTGAGGGTCGAGGACCTGGGACGAAAGGGAGTGCGGTGAGCGAACTTGTGAGCGAACCATCAGTGCTGACCGCCGCCGCCGAGCTCCGCCGTTGGCCGGGGGTCATCGAGGCCTACCGCGACCGGATGCCCGTCGAGGCCGGCTGGAGGATCATCACGCTCGGCGAGGGCGGCACGCCGCTGCTGCCCGCGCCCCACCTGTCCGAGCTGACCGGCTGCGAGGTCTTCCTCAAGGTCGACGGCGCCAACCCGACGGGGTCGTTCAAGGACCGCGGCATGACGATGGCGGTCACGGCCGCCCTGGCCGGTGGCCAGCAGGGCGTCATCTGCGCGTCCACCGGCAACACCTCGGCCTCGGCCGCCGCCTACGCCGCCCGCGCGGGCATGACCTGCGCCGTGCTCATCCCGCAGGGCAAGATCGCGCTCGGCAAGCTCGCCCAGGCCGTGGCGCACGGCGCACGCATCCTGCAGATCGACGGCAACTTCGACGACTGCCTCGAGCTCGCCCGCAAGACCGCCGCCGACTACCCGGTGGCCGCGCTCGTCAACTCGGTGAACCCCACCCGCATCGCGGGTCAGGCCAGCGCCGCCTACGAGATCTGCGACGAGCTGGGCCGCGCCCCCGACGTCCACTGCCTGCCCGTGGGCAACGCCGGCAACATCACCGCGTACTGGAAGGGCTACACCTCCTACCTCGCCGACGGCCTGATCCCCGCCGCGCCGCGGATGTTCGGCTACCAGGCGGCGGGAGCCGCGCCCCTGGTCAACGGGGCCCCGGTGAAGAACCCGGAGACGATCGCGACGGCCATCCGGATCGGCGCACCCGCGTCGTGGGGGGCGGCGATGACCGCACGCGACGAGTCGGACGGGAAGTTCGCCGCGGTCACCGACGACGAGATCCTCGCCGCGTACCGGTTGCTCTCGGCGCGCGAGGCCGTGTTCGTCGAGCCCGCGTCCGCGGCGAGCGTGGCGGGGCTGCTGCAGTCCTCCGCCGACGGCACGCTGCCGCGCGGCTCGCTGGTGGTGTGCACCGTTACGGGCCACGGCCTGAAGGACCCCGACACCGCGCTGCTCACGGCCCCCGATCCCGTCGTCGTGCCGATCGACCCGGCGGCCGTGGCGGCGGCGCTGGAGCTCGCCTGATGGGCCGGCCGCGGGAAGTCCGAGTGCGCGTGCCGGCCTCCTCGGCCAACCTCGGGCCCGGCTTCGACTCGCTCGGCCTCGCCCTGGGCCTCTACGACGACGTCGAGGTCTGCGTCGCGCCGTCCGGCGTCGCCGTCGAGGTGGAGGGAGAGGGTGCGGGCCGCGTGCCCTGCGACGACTCGCACCTCGTCTACCGCGCCATGCAGACCACCTGGAACATCACCGGGGACGCCCCCTCGGGCGTGCGCATGCGCTGCCGCAACGCGATCCCGCACTCGCGCGGGCTGGGCAGCTCCGCGGCCGCGGCCGTCGCCGGGGCGGTGGCGGCCGTCGTGCTGGCCGGGCGCGATCCCGAGCTGGAACGCGACACGTTGCTGCAGGTCACCGCGGGTATGGAGGGGCACGCCGACAACGCGGCGGCCAGCCTGCTCGGCGGGTTCGTGGTCGCCTGGGAGACCGTCGGGAATACCGCGGAGCGCTTCCACGCTGTACGGCTCGACGCGCACCCGGGCATCCGTCCGGTGGCGCTCGTCGCGGGAACCGAGTCCCTCACCAGCACCACCCGCGGGCTCCTGCCCGACCGGGTCCCGCTGGTGGACGCCGCCTTCACCGGCAGCCGCACCGCGCTCGCGGTGCTGGCGTTCACCCAGCGTCCCGAGCTGCTGCTGCCCGCCACGGAGGACCGTCTGCACCAGGGATACCGACGTCCGGCCTACCCGGAGTCGGCCGATCTGGTGGACGTGCTGCGTGCGCACGGCATCCCGGCCGCCATCTCCGGCGCCGGGCCCACCGTGCTCGCCTTCACCTCCGACGGCGTGATCCCGGACGGTGTCGATCTGCACGGCTTCACCGTGTTGCCACTGCCGGTCGACGCCGACGGTGCACGGGTCGAGATCGCCTGACCACCCGGCGTGTTGCTGCGGGGGGTTGTTGCCCCGACCAGTGGTTACGTCTACGCTGGCGCTCGCAACGGCGATCCACGCGTCATCCGCGTGGCCTCTCGCGCCGGCTCTGCGAATTCCGTTTCCCAGATCCGGCATGCGCCGAGGGGCCTCTTCCCGCGACCGTCGCGATGAATCGCCGGCCCGCCAGTCGGGGCGGCCGCTCATCCCGCGATCCGTTGACCGACATGTCCACCGGCACACCGCCGGTGGCAAATGTGTGTGAAATCCGCTGACCCGGGCTCGGCCCGGTTGGTCAGGAAGGACAATCGTTGAGCGAGACCGATCTCGTCAGCACCGGAGCCCCCCGCAAGCGTGGAGGCCTCACCGGAATGGTGTTGGCGGAGCTCCGCCAGCTGGCCGGGGAACTGAAGATCCCCGACACCACGGGGATGCGCAAGGGCGATCTCATCGCCGCCATCAAGGAGCGTCAGGCCTCCGGCTCGGCCGGCTCGGCGCAGCTGTCGCTGGCGGAGAGCGGCGCGGCCGAGAAGGCCACCGCGCCCGCGGCGGAGACCTCCGCCGCCCCGGTGACCAGCCCGGACGCCGCTCCCGCGGCCACGGCGGAGACCTCCGCCGCCCCGGTGGCCAGCCCGGACGCCGCTCCCGCGGCCGAGGTCAGCACCCCTGCCCCGCGACGCCGTCGCGCCGCGTCGCGCCCCGCGGGCGCCCCGGACCCGCAGCCCGCCGCCGCGCCGGCCGCGGCCGCGGCGCCGGCCGCCGACAACACCCCCGCGCCCGTGGCCGACGCGCCCGCCGCCGAGGTGGCCGCCACCAACGGCGCCGCCACCAATGGCGCCGCCACCAACGGCGCCGCCACCAACGGTGCGGCGCCCACGGCCGAAGACGCCCCCGAGTCGGTCCCCGAGACCGGTGGCCGTCGTTCCCGGCAGCGCCGCAGCCGCGGTGAGCAGAGCGGCGCGGCCCAGAGCGGCGCCGCCCAGAACGGTGCCGCCCCGAACGGTGTCACCCAGAACGGGTCCGCGGCTCCGGCCGAGACGGCTAGCGAGACCGTGGCGGCGTCCACCGACACCGCCGGCGACACCGACCGCCCGCAGCGCGGCGAGGGCCGCCGCAACGGTGGCGAGAACCGCAACGGTGGCGAGAACCGCAACGGTGGCGAGAACCGCAACGGTGGCGAGAACCGCAACGGTGGCGAGAACCGCAACGGTGGCGAGAACCGCAACGACGGTGCCCGCAACGACCGGGGCAACGGCCGCAACGGTGGCGATACCCGCAACCAGGACGGCAACCGCAACGGCGGCGGCGACCGCAACGGGGGCGGCGACAACCGCACCCAGGACCGCAACCAGGACGCCAACCGCAACCAGGACGCGAACCGGGGCCCCCGCGACAACCGCCCGGACGACGACGGTGACGAGGAGGGCGGTGGCCGTCGTGGCCGCCGCTTCCGCGACCGTCGCCGCGGCCGGGACCGGGGCGACCGTGCGGCCGGTGGCGGTCAGGGCAACGGTGGCCAGGGCAACGTCGACACCGAGGTGCGCGACGGCGACGTCCTGCTCCCCGTCGCCGGCATCATCGACGTGCTGGACAACTACGCGTTCGTCCGCACGACCGGCTACCTGTCCGGGCCCACCGACGTCTACGTGTCGCTGTCGGTCGTGCGCAAGTACGGCCTGCGTCGCGGTGACGCCATCACCGGTGCGGTGCGCGAGCCCCGCGAGGGCGAGCAGTCGCGCCAGAAGTTCAACCCGCTGGTGCGCGTCGACTCGATCAACGGCCAGGACCCCGAGACGCTGAAGAACCGTCCGGAGTTCACCAAGCTCACGCCGCTCTACCCCAATGAGCGCCTGCGTCTGGAGACCGAGCCGAGCAAGCTCACCACGCGCGTGATCGACCTGGTCATGCCGATCGGCAAGGGGCAGCGTGCGCTGATCGTGTCGCCGCCCAAGGCCGGCAAGACCATGATCATGCAGTCGATCGCCAACGCGATCACCACGAACAACCCCGAATGCCACCTCATGGTCGTCCTCGTGGACGAGCGGCCGGAGGAGGTCACCGACATGCAGCGGTCGGTGAAGGGCGAGGTCATCGCGTCCACGTTCGACCGCCCGCCGTCGGACCACACCACGGTCGCCGAGCTGGCCATCGAGCGCGCGAAGCGCCTGGTCGAGATGGGCCACGACGTCGTCGTGCTGCTCGACTCGATCACGCGGCTGGGCCGGGCCTACAACCTGGCCGCGCCCGCGTCGGGCCGGATCCTCTCCGGTGGTGTCGACTCCACGGCGCTCTACCCGCCGAAGCGCTTCCTCGGCGCCGCGCGCAACATCGAGGACGGGGGCTCGCTCACCATCTTCGCCACGGCGCTCGTGGAGACCGGGTCCACGATGGACACGGTGATCTTCGAGGAGTTCAAGGGCACCGGCAACGCCGAGCTGAAGCTGGACCGCAAGATCGCCGACAAGCGGGTCTTCCCCGCCATCGACATCGACGCGTCCGGCACCCGCAAGGAGGAGCTGCTGCTCTCGCCCGACGAGCTGGCGGTCACCGTCAAGCTCCGCCGGGTGCTCGCGGCCCTCGACGACCAGCAGGCCCTCGACCTGGTGCTGGGTCAGCTCAAGAAGACCCGCACCAACATCGAGTTCCTCATGCAGGTGGCGAAGAACTCGCCGGGCACCACCGGTACCGAGGACTGACCGTCGGCAGCCCCGCGAACGGGCCGGTCCGCCACCACGGCGGGCCGGCCCGTTCGGCGTGGGCCTGGTGCGCGGCGGTCCTGCCGCTCGCCGGCTGCGCGATGTCGGTCCCGGGCGTCCCGTCGTTCGTCGCGGCGACCTCGGCCCGTTCGTCGTCGACCCCCGCTCCGCGGCCGGCCGCGGTCGTGCTGGTGGCCGCCGGGGACATCGCCTGCCCGCCCGGCCGCGCTGCCGCCGACCGGGACTGAGGTCAGCAGACCACCGCCGGCCTGATCGCGGGCCTGCAGCCCACGGCGGTGCTGCCCCTGGGCCACGACCAGTACGAGGACGGCGCGAAGGACGAGTTCGCCTCCTCCGACGCGAGCCGGGGCCGGTTCCTCGACATCACCCACCCCGTCGTCGGCAACCACGAGTACCAGAAGCCCGGCGCCACCGGTTACGTCGACTGCTTCGGCGACCGGGCCGGCCCACCCGGCCAGGGCTGGTAGGACACCGACGTGGGCGGCTGGCGGGTGCTCGTGCTCACCTCCGAGTGCGACGAGATCGGCGGCTGCCGCGACGGCTCCGACGAGGGGCGGTGGCTGGCCGGTCAACCGGCCGCCGGCACGCCGCGCTGCACGCTCGCCGCGTGGCACCGGCCGCGGTTCTCCTCCGGCGAGGAGCACGGCGACCACCAGCCGGTCGCCCCGCTGTGGGCGCAGCTGCAGAAGGCCGGTGTGGACGTCGTCCTGAACGGGCACGGCCACCTACGAACGCCTCGCGCCGCAGGACGCGTCGGGGAAGGCGGACCGGCGCGGGCCCGTCGAGTTCGTCGTCGGCACCGGCGGTGACAGCCTGCGCGGCTTCCGCGATCCCGCGCCGAACAGCAGGCTCCGCTGGCCGGACTCGTTCGGGGTGCTGGCGATGACCCGGCGCCCCGACGGTCACGACTGGCGGTTCGTCGGCGCACCCGACGTCGACAGCGGCACGGCCACCTGCCGATAGGGCGCGGGAACATCGGCGGGGGCCGGATGGTTCAATGACACGTCACGCTCCGGCTCCGGTTCACCCCTCCCACGGGGACCCGGCGCCACATCGAGAGGAACCACCGTGCGTCAGGGCATTCACCCCCAGTACGTCGACACCCAGGTCACCTGCGGTTGCGGCAACCAGTTCACCACCCGCAGCACGAAGGCCAACGGTGCGATCACCGTCGAGGTCTGCTCCGCCTGCCACCCGTTCTACACCGGCAAGCAGAAGATCCTCGACGCCGGCGGTCGCGTCGCCCGCTTCGAGGCTCGCTACGGCAAGCGCGCGGGCAAGTAGCTTCACCCACGGCGCTCACTCCCTCGGGGGTGGGCGCCGTCCGCATGTTCGGAGGAGTCCACGTGAGCGAGCTTGCGAGCTCACCATTCAACGCAGCAGCGGCGCGAACGCGCTCGACGAGCGTCAGCGAGGAGGGCACGTGAGCGCACCATCCGTCGACGCGCTGCTCATGGAGCACGCCGAGCTGGAGCGCGCGCTCGCCGACCCCTCGGTGCACGCCGATGCGGGCGCGGCCAAGAAGCTGGGCCGCCGCTACGCCGAGTTGGGCCAGGTGGTCGGCGCCGCGAAGGAGCTGGCGGCCGTCCGGGAGGACGAGGCCGCCGCCCGCGAGCTGGCCGACGAGGACCCGTCGTTCGCCGCCGAGGCCGAGGCCCTCGCGGCCCGCATCCCCGCGCTGGAGACGAAGCTCGCGGAGCTGCTCGTCCCGCGCGACCCGCACGACGGCGATGACGTCGTGATGGAGGTCAAGTCGGGGGAGGGCGGCGACGAGTCGGCGCTGTTCGCCGGCGACCTCGTGCGCATGTACACGCGCTACGCCGAGCGTCGCGGATGGAAGGTCGAGGTCCTCGACTCCACGCCCAGCGACCTCGGCGGCGTCAAGGACATCACGATGGTGGTGCGCTCACGCGGCACCGACCCCGACGGTGTCTGGTCGGCGCTGAAGTTCGAGGGCGGCGTGCACCGCGTGCAGCGGGTGCCGGTCACGGAGTCGCAGGGGCGCATCCACACCTCGGCCGCCGGGGTGCTCGTCTACCCCGACACCGGGGAGGACGCCGACGTCGAGATCGACGGGAAGGACCTGCGCGTCGACGTGTTCCGCTCGTCGGGCCACGGCGGGCAGAGCGTCAACACCACCGACTCGGCCGTGCGCATCACGCACCTGCCCACCGGGCTCGTGGTGAGCTGCCAGAACGAGCGCTCCCAGCTACAGAACCGGGCGCGGGCGATGGAGGTGCTGCGGTCGCGGCTGCAGGCCCTGCACGAGGCCGAGCTCGAGGCCACCGCGTCGGAGGAGCGCCGCTCGCAGGTGCGCACCGTCGACCGCTCCGAGCGCATCCGCACCTACAACTTCCCGGAGAACCGCATCTCCGACCACCGCGTCGGCTACAAGGCCCACAACCTGAGCACGGTGCTCGACGGCGATCTGGACGGCGTGCTCGAGGCCCTGTCCTCCGCCGATCGCGCCTCCCAGCTGGCGTCGTGATGCGCCTCCGGCGCCCGTGCGCGGAAAACAGTGCCGGGGCCCTGATTTCCGCGCACGACCCCGGGCCGGTACTGCGGCCGGCAGTGCGATGAGCCGCCAGCCGCTGCGGCTGGCCATCGCCGAGGCCGAGCGCATGCTCGCCGAGTGCGGGGTGTCGTCGCCCCGCTTCGACGCCGAGACCCTCGCCGCGCACGTCGTCGGGGTGGAGCGCAGCAAGCTGATGATGCACCCGCTCGTCGACCCGCCGGTGGTGGAGGAGCTGCGCAAGCTCGTCGTCCGGCGGGCGTCCCGCGAGCCGCTGCAGCACCTGCTCGGCACGGCCGTGCTCGGGCCGGTCGAGGTGGCGGTCGGACCGGGGGTGTTCACCCCGCGACCGGAGACCGAGCTGCTGCTGGAGTGGGGGCTCACGGCGATCGCGGACGTGCCGTCGCCGCTGGTGGTGGACCTGTGCACCGGCTCGGGGGCGCTCGCGCTCGCTGTCGCCGCCTCGCGTCCGGACGCCGTGGTGCACGCCGTCGAGGCCGACGCCGGTGCGCTGACGTGGGCGCAGCGCAACATCGCCGCGCACGGCGGCACCGTCACGCTGCACGCGGCCGACGTGCGCTGGACCGACCTGCTCATCGAGCTGGAGTCCCACGTCGACCTCGTGCTGTGCAACCCGCCCTACGTGCCCGACCACACGCCGGTGCCCCCGGAGGTCGAGGACTGGGACCCCCACGGCGCGGTGTTCGGGGGCCCGGACGGCCTGGAGATCATCCGAGCCGTCATCGGCGCGTCCGCCGGCCTGCTGCGCTACGGCGGCCACCTGGCCATCGAGCACGACGACACCCATGGCGAGGCCGTGCCCGCGCTGCTGCGCCGCCGCCGGGTGCTCACCGACGTCGAGGAGCACACCGACCTCAACGGCCGGCCCCGCTTCGCCACCGCCCGGCGGCTTCCCCAGGCCTGAGTTCTAGGCTGCCCCCCGTGCCAACGACCTTCGACTGCTCCGACCCGGACGCCCGCACCGACGGACTCGCCTCGGCGGCCCGCACCGTGCGCACCGGTCGGCTCGTCGTCCTGCCCACCGACACCGTGTACGGGCTGGGCTGCGACGCCTTCTCCGCCGCCGCGGTCCGCGGCCTGCTCGCCGCGAAGAACCGCGGCCCGGACATGCCCGTGCCCGTGCTCGTCGGCTCCTGGTCCACGATCGACGGCCTGGTGCTCGGCGTGCCGAAGGCCGCCCGCGACCTCATCGAGGCGTTCTGGCCGGGCGGGCTGTCGATCGTGCTGCCGCACGCGCCGTCGCTGTCGTGGGACCTCGGTTCCACCAAGGGCACGGTGATGCTGCGCATGCCGCTGCACCCGGTGGCCCTGGAGCTGCTGCGCGACGTGGGCCCGATGGCCGTGTCCAGCGCGAACGTGTCCGGCCGTCCGCCGGCCACCACGGCCGCCGAGGCGGTCGGGCAGCTGGGCGACCGGGTCGGGGTGTACCTCGACGGCGGTCCGTCCGGCGAGCCGGTCGCGTCCACGATCGTCGACCTGACGGGCGACACCCCCCGCGTCCTGCGCGAGGGCGCGGTCACCCGCGACGAGGTGGCGAAGGTCCTGGGCCAGGAGGTCCTGACCGCCTGACCTCCCCGTACGCCGCCGCCTGGTGCCGTATCGGCCGTGATCGTCGTGCGCCGCACGTGGTGGCCCTGCCGAGGGCGGCGGGGTGCGGTGGGCGCCGATCATGACGACTCGTCGCTCGCCCCCCGGCAGGCGACGCCGAGCCCCGCCGTGATGAGCACCTGTCAGGTGGGGAGGCCGGCCTGCGTGCCGATCCGCTCCACCGCGTCCGCGAACAGCGCCTCGTGGTCGGCCACCACGTTGTGGGCGTGGCCGAACAGCTCGAAGGTGAGCAGGCCGAAGAGGCTCGACCAGGCGTAGACGGCGCGGGCCGCCACCGACCCGGTGGGGTCGTCCGGCAGGTCGATCATCGCCGCCAGGCCGGGGGAGAGGGCCGCGTCGGCGCCCGAGCCGTCCGACGTCGCGTCGACGGCGCCGGTCCGGACGCCGTCGGCCAGGATCCCGGCGAGGACGAGGTCCACGCGGGAGGCCGGTTCGATCGTGGCCTCCGGTGCGGCGTAACCGGGCACGGGGGAGCCGTAGACCAGTGCGTACTCGTGGGGACGGGTCACGGCCCACGTCCGGATCGTGGTGCACACCGCGCGCCAGCGGCCCCGCAGGTCGTCGCGGGCGAGTGCCGCGTCGGCCTGCTCGGCGGCCTCGCCCAGCGCGTTGTAGGCGTCGATGATCAACGCCGTGAGCAGCTCGTCGCGGCTGGGGAAGTAGCGGTAGACCGCGGAGCTGGCCATGCCCAGCTCGCGGGCCACGGCCCGCAGGGACAGGGCCGCCGCGCCGTCGGACGCGAGGTGGGTGCGGGCCACCTCGGCGATCTCGCGGGTCAGCTCGGCGCGGACGCGGGCACGGGTTCCGGCGGCGCTCATGCGAGCACTGTACCGGCAGCAGAGCATTGCTCCGGGACCGCGCGCCGCGACACCTGGCGCAGCGGGTACCGTGGTCCATCGTGACGACACCGTTCTGGGGCCCCGACTTCGACGCGCTTCAGCACCAGGACCCGGAGATCGCGGGAGTGGTGCTCGACGAGCTGGCCCGCCTGCGCGGCGGCCTGCAGCTCATCGCCAGCGAGAACCTCACGAGCCCGGCCGTGCTGGCCGCCCTCGGGTCCACGCTGTCGAACAAGTACGCCGAGGGCTACCCCGGCCGCCGCTACTACGGCGGCTGCGAGGTCGTGGACCGGGCCGAGGAGATCGGCAACGCGCGCACGAAGGAGCTCTTCGGCGCCGAGCACGCCAACCTGCAGCCGCACTCCGGCGCGTCGGCCAACTTCGCCGTCTACGGGGCGTTCACCCAGCCCGGCGACACGGTGCTCGCCATGGACCTCAAGCAGGGTGGTCACCTCACCCACGGCTCCAAGGTCAGCTTCTCCGGCAAGTGGTTCCACAACGTCAGCTACTCGGTCCGCCAGGACACCGAGCTGATCGACTACGACCAGGTCCGCGACCTGGCCCGCGAGCACCGGCCCAAGATGATCATCGCCGGCGCCACCGCGTACCCGCGCCTGATCGACTTCAAGGCCTTCCGCGAGATCGCCGACGAGGTCGGCGCCATCCTCATGGTCGACGCGGCGCACTTCATCGGCCTGGTGGCCGGCAAGGCCATCCCCTCGCCGGTGCCCTACGCCGACGTCGTCACGGCCACCACGCACAAGGTGCTGCGCGGCCCGCGCGGCGGCATGATCCTCGCCCGCGAGGAGCACGCGAAGGCGATCGACAAGGCCGTCTTCCCGTTCTCGCAGGGCGGCCCGCTGATGCACGCCGTCGCGGCCAAGGCCGTCGCCATGCGCGAGGCGGCGCAGCCCGCCTACCAGGCCTACGCCACACAGGTGGTCGCCAACTCGCAGGCGCTGGCCAAGAGCCTCGAGGCGGAGGGCATGCGCGCGGTCTCCGGTGGCACCGACACCCACCTCTCGCTCATCGACCTGCGCCCCATCGGCGTCACCGGGGCGGACGCCGAGGAGCGTTCCGGGCTCGCCCGCATCACGCTCAACAAGAACGCCATCCCCTACGACCCGGCCCCGCCGATGAAGCCCTCGGGCCTGCGGGTGGGCTCGCCGAGCGTCACGACGCAGGGCATGGTGGAGTCGGACATGGCGGAGATCGGGTCGCTGCTCGCGCGGGCGGTCAAGGCCGAGCACGGCACCGCCGCCGGCGATGCCGAGCTCGCCGCGGTCGCGGAGGCCGTGAGCGCGCTCGTTGCGCGGGCTCCCGCGTACCCCCGCTCCTGACCGTCGGAGGACCGCCATCGATCCCGCGGCCGTGCCGGCGTTGGTCGTCCCGTACCGGGAGTTCCTGCTCGCCGGGCTGACGGCGGCGGTCATCACGTTCCTGCTGGTCGGGCCGGTGCGGGTGCTCGCGCTCAAGCTCGGCGCGGTCGCCTGGCCCCGTGGGCGCGACGTCCACGTCACGCCCACGCCGCGCTGGGGCGGGATCGCGATGCTCGGCGGCGTGCTCGCCGGGGTGCTGATGGCGTTCCAGCTGCCGGCGCTGCGGCTGGCCTTCGACTTCTCCAACGAGGTCGTCGGCGTCATGATCGCCGCCGTGGTGCTCGTGGTCGTCGGCGCGCTCGACGACCGCTACGACCTCGACGCGCTCACGAAGTTCGCCGGCCAGGTGATGTCGGCCGGCATCCTGGTCATCTTCGGCGTGCAGTGGGTGTCGCTGTGGGTGCCGTGGGGCGGCACCGGCCAGGGCAACTTCCTGGTGCTCGGGCTGGAGCAGGGCCTGCTGGTCACGGTGCTGCTGACCGTGGCGCTGGTGAACGCGATGAACTTCGTCGACGGCCTCGACGGACTGGCCGCGGGCCTGGGCATGATCTCGGCGGTGGCCAGCGGGGCGTTCGCGCTCGGGCTGATCGTCAAGGTGGGCAACGACCCGTCCTACTACTCGCCCGCGCTCATCGCCGCGGTGCTCGCCGGGGCCTGTCTGGGCTTCCTGCCGCACAACTTCAACCCGGCCCGGATCTTCATGGGCGACTCCGGCTCGATGCTGATCGGCCTGCTGCTCGCGGCCGCCAGCACCATGGAGTCGGGCAAGACCCCGCTCGACGAGAACGCCTCGTTCAACGCGCTGGCGCTGTTCGCGCCGGTGATCGTGCTCGCGTCCGTGGTGTTCGTGCCCGTGCTGGACCTGCTGATGGCCGTGGTCCGGCGCACCCGCAAGGGGATGAGCCCGTTCGCGCCGGACAAGATGCACCTGCACCACCGGCTGCTCGAGATCGGTCACAGCCACCGGCGCGCGGTGCTGCTGATCTACCTGTGGGCCGGTGTGCTCGCGTTCGGGGCCGTGGCGCTGTCGCTCATCGGCGACCCGGCGGTCGTCCTGTGGGCCGTCGGGATCGGCCTGCTGCTCGCCGTGCTCGCCTCGCTGGTGCCGCGGGCGCGCCGTCGTGCGGCGGCCGCCCCGGCCACCGCCCCGGTGCCGCCGGTCCAGCGTACCGGACGAAGCACACATTCGTGATCTTGCTCACCGCCCGAGGGTGGTGACGGCACGTGGTCGTGGCAGATCCCCGGTCCCACTCGGCCAGGTGGTCGAACGGGATCGCGCATCCGGATCTGCGGCGGAGCGTGTCTGACCTCGGTGGAACGTCCCGCCTGCCGCCTTCGATCGGTGCGCCCCGGTCGTGCCGTCCGGTGGGGTCGTCCACCTGTCCGTTCCGACCGTCTCGATCACCCTTGTGAATTTGTGCACGAGCGGCCTTGTCGCAGGTCATGGGGTGTAAGGAGGGTCGGTGACCCTGTGGTAACGTCGCCGCTGCCGGGATGGTTGCCGCCCGGATATCCGATTCAGCATGGCCCTCCCGACGGTGCGAGCGAACTCCGTCCGGAGACACGACTGGAGGAGTTGCCCTTGACGGTGGACCGCACACGGTGTTCTGCGTGACCAGCCCTCCAGTGTGAGCGGAAACGGTCCGGGCCTCGGTGATCTGTTCGGCCTGGGTGTTGCGCTCGCCGCCAACCTGGCCGTCGGGTTCGGTCTCGGTTGGCTCCTGGACACGGCTGTGGGCACGTTCCCCGTCTTCGCGTTCGTCGGCTTCGGGCTCGGTCTGGTCTCTGCAGGTGCAACGGTGTATCGGCTGTCGAAGAGGTTCATGTGAGTGACGCAAGGCCCAATGTCCTGAATGGGAGAGTGATGTGACGTCGATGCCGGGTGCGGACGCGCCCTACATCCCGCCCAACATCCGGTCCGTCTTCCGTCGTTCGGTCATCGCCGCCGCCGTGGCGGCCGTGCTGGCCGTCGTCGTCCTCGTCGTCCTCCAGCAGGCTCTCTGGGGCGTCTTCCTCGCCGCCGGCCTCGGTCTCGGCGTGCTCAACCTGGCCATGGTCCAGCGGGCCGCCGCGTCCTACGCCAACCGTGGTGGGTCCGGCAAGAAGGGCTTCGCGGTCGGCTCCATCGGCCGCCTCGCCGTCATCTCCGTCATCGCCTTCGGGTGCGCCGTGTTCTTCCGGCCGGCCGGCATCGGCGCCATCGTCGGGGTCGCCGTCTTCCAGTTCATCGCCGCCGTCGTGGCGGCCATTCCCATCACGAAAGAGGTGCGCTCGTGGTGAGCGGCAACATCGTCCTGGCCGCCGGCGGTGGCGTCTCCGTCGGGGAGCACTGGACAGGGTCGATCTTCGGCATGTCCGTCAACCTCGACACGATCGTCGCCACCCTGATCGCGGGGGCCATCGTGATCGGGCTGGGCCTCTACGTGGCGCGCGGCGCGAGCGTCGGCAGGCCGACCAAGGTGCAGCTGGCGTTCGAGACCACCAAGGACGCCATCGAGGACCAGGTGGAGCAGAGCCTCGGGATCCGCACCGCGCCGTGGGTGGTGCCGTTCGCCTTCGCGATCGCCCTGATGATCCTCTTCTGCAACCTCCTGGCGATCCTGCCCACCGAGGAGGTCCTGCCTCCGCCCACCGCCGACACGAACCTGACGTTCGCGCTCTCGCTGGTGGTCATGCTCTGCGTCTGGTTCACCGCCATCAAGCGGAACCCGGGCCACTTCTTCGGTGAGTTCAAGAACCCGCTGGCCATCATCGAGGAGATCGTCAAGCCGCTCTCGCTGGCTCTGCGACTGTTCGGCAACGTGCTGTCCGGCGTGATCATGATCCAGGTCATCGTGCTGCTGCCCATCTACGTCTTCTGGGTGCCGTTCACGATCTGGAAGCTGTTCGACATCTTCATCGGTGTCCTGCAGGCCGTGATCTTCACCGTGCTCACCATCGTCTACTTCGGACAGGCCGTCGTGAACGAGGACGTCAAGGCCGCCGAAGGCGCTCACTGATCCACTGCTCCCCCCTCGACGTTGTACAACCATTGAAGGAGAGAAAGTGTCTGCCACGATCTACCTGGCCCAGGCCGCCGCTGACACCAGCACCCTGAAGGCCGCCGGCCTCCTCGCCGGTGGTATCGCCCTCGCCGGTGGCGCCATCGGTGCGGCCATCGGTGACGGTTACGCCGGTGGTCAGGTCATCGCCGGTATCGCCCGCCAGCCGGAGGCCCAGGGCCGTCTGTTCGGCCAGTTCCTGATCACCGTCGGTCTCTGTGAGGCCGCGTACTTCATCAACCTGGCCTTCATGGCGCTGTTCGTCTTCGCCACGCCCGGCGCCTGACTCCTCCACCTGAGCGGAGCTCACGATGACTGGATCGGTCCTCGCCGCTGAAGGCGGCAGTACCAACAACTTCCTCATTCCCGACTTCACGCTGGTCATCGAGGTTCTGGCCTTCCTGCTGATCCTCTTCATCCTGCGCAAGTACGTGTGGCCGCCTCTCTCGAAGGCCATGAACGACCGGCAGGCGATGATCCGCAAGCAGGTCGAGGACAGCGAGGAGGCCACCCGCAAGCTCAAGCAGGCCGAGGAGCGCTACGAGTCGGCCCTGGCCGAGGCGCGCACCGAGGCCGCTCGCATCCGCGACGACGCCCGGGCCGATGCCACGCGCATCCGCGAGGAGCTCAAGGAGCAGGCGGAGGCCGAGGTCGCCCGCATCCGGCAGCGCGGCGAGGAGCAGCTGGCGAGCCAGCGGGACCAGACCGTTCGTGAGCTGCGCACCGAGATCGGCGGCCTGTCCATGCAGCTGGCCGAGCGGATCGTCGGCAACTCCCTGGGCGACGAGAGCAGCCGCCGGGCCACGGTCGACAGCTTCCTCTCCGAGCTGGAGGGCCTTCCCGCGCAGGGCGCCGGCACCGGCGGCGGACAGAGCTGATGGCGGCCGTACTCCAGTCCGCCAGCCGCGACGCGCTGGCCGAGGCGGGCGACCACCTCGACGCCCGCGTCGACGGCTCGTCGGCGGCCGACCTCAAGCAGCTGGGCGACGACCTGTTCGCCGTGCTGCGGCTGCTGACCACCGAGATCGGGCTCCGGCGTTCGCTCGCCGACCCCACCACCCCCGGGGCGGCCCGCTCGGGTCTCGCCGACCGCCTGCTGAACGGCAAGATCAGCCGTTCCGCGCTGGACGTGGTGAACGACCTCGTGTCGGCCCGCTGGTCGAGGACCGGTGACCTCCTGGAGGGCGTCGAGGTGCTGGCCCGGCGGGCCACGCTGGGCGTCGCGGAGAAGGACAGCACCCTCGACGACGTCGAGGACCAGCTGTTCCGCTTCGGTCGCATCCTCGACCGCGAGCCGCAGCTCTCCTCGCTGCTGGCCGACCAGAGCACCCCGGCCGACAAGCGCGTCGCGTTGCTGCACACGGTGCTCGGCGGCAAGGTCTCGCCCGTCGCGGAGACGCTGCTGGAGCAGACCGTCCGCATCCCCCGCGGCCGCAACCTGCAGGTCGCGGCCGAGGAGCTCTCGGAGCTCGCGGCCGCCCGCCGCGACCGCTACGTCGCGCACGTCCGCACCCCGGTGCGGCTCACGGCGGAGCAGGAGCAGCGGCTCACCGACTCCCTCACCAGGCTCTACAACCGGCCGATCTCGTTGCAGGTCGAGCTCGATCCCTCGTTGCTGGGCGGCCTCGTCGTCCAGGTCGGCGGAGAGCTCATCGACGGCAGCGTGTCCAGCAAGCTCGCCACGGCGCGACGCAAGCTGCCGAGCTGAGCCACCCATGACCGCCCCCGCCCGCGACGCAGATCGCGCATCAGATAGGAAGACGGAACAGCCATGACTGAGCTGACGATCTCCTCCGAGGAGATCCGGAGTGCGATCTCCGGCTACGTCTCGTCGCTGGAGACCGAAACCTCCCGCGAGGAGGTGGGCACCGTCTCCGACACCGGCGACGGCATCGCGCACGTCGAGGGCCTGCCCTCGTGCATGACCAACGAGCTGCTGGAGTTCTCCGGCGGCGTCCTCGGGGTGGCGCTCAACCTCGACCAGCGCGAGATCGGCGCGGTCGTCCTCGGGGCCTACGGCGGCATCGAGGAGGGCCAGCAGGTCCGGCGCACGGGCAATATCCTCTCGGTGCCCGTCGGCGACAACTTCCTGGGCCGGGTCATCGACCCCCTGGGTGCGCCGATCGACGGCCTGGGCGACATCGAGGCCGAGACGCAGCGCGTGCTCGAGCTGCAGGCCGCCTCGGTGGTCGAGCGCCAGAGTGTGTCGGAGCCCCTGCAGACCGGCATCAAGGCCATCGACGCCATGACGCCGATCGGCCGCGGCCAGCGACAGCTGATCATCGGTGACCGCAAGACCGGCAAGACCGCGGTCTGCGTCGACACGATCATCAACCAGAAGCAGAACTGGGAGAGCGGCGACCCGAAGAAGCAGGTCCGCTGCATCTACGTCGCCATCGGCCAGAAGGGCTCCACGATCGCCGGCATCCGGCAGTCGCTGGAGGACGCGGGCGCGCTCGAGTACACCACGATCGTCGCGGCTCCCGCCTCCGACCCGGCCGGCTTCAAGTGGCTCGCCCCCTACACCGGCTCGGCGCTGGGCCAGCACTGGATGTACCAGGGCAACCACGTCCTCATCATCTTCGACGACCTGTCCAAGCAGGCCGACGCCTACCGCGCCATCTCGCTGCTGCTGCGCCGCCCGCCGGGCCGCGAGGCGTACCCCGGCGACGTCTTCTACCTGCACTCCCGCCTGCTGGAGCGTTGCGCGAAGCTGTCGGACGAGCTGGGCGCGGGCTCGATGACCGGCCTGCCGATCATCGAGACCAAGGCCAACGACGTGTCGGCGTTCATCCCGACCAACGTCATCTCGATCACCGACGGCCAGGTCTTCCTGGAGTCCGACCTGTTCAACCAGGGCGTCCGGCCCGCCATCAACGTCGGTATCTCGGTCTCCCGGGTCGGTGGCTCGGCGCAGATCAAGGCGATGAAGTCGGTGTCCGGCTCGCTGCGTCTCGACCTGTCGCAGTACCGCGAGCTGGAGGCCTTCGCCGCGTTCGGCTCCGACCTGGACGAGGCCTCCGCGCGCGCGCTGGGCCGCGGTAGCCGCCTGGTCGAGCTGCTCAAGCAGGGCCAGTACGCACCGCAGCCCGTCGAGGAGCAGGTGGCCTCGCTGTGGCTGGGCACCACCGGCCAGCTCGACTCGGTCCCGGTGGCCGACATCCAGCGCTTCGAGTCGGAGTTCCTCGACAACCTCCGTCGCAACGAGGAGGGCGCCCTCGCCGAGATCCGCGACAGCGGCAAGCTCACCGACGAGAACATCGCCCGCCTCGAGGACGTGACGAAGAAGTTCAAGGAGCAGTTCACGGCCTCGGACGGCTCGTCGGTCGTCCCGAAGGACGAGAAGGCGCTCGACGAGGACGAGGTCGACCAGGAGACCGTCAAGGTCAACAAGCCGGCTCCGGCCACGAGCTGATCGGGTAGCGCAATGGCGGCACAGATCCGAGTGCTGCGGCGGCGGATCAAGTCGACGCAGTCCATCAAGAAGATCACCCGGGCGATGGAGCTCATCGCCACGTCCCGCATCGTGAAGGCGCGGGCGCGGGTGGAGGAAGCCAAGCCCTACGCCGAGCAGATGACCACCATGCTCACGGAGCTGGCCAGCAACTCGGCGCTCGACCACCCGCTGCTCGTGGAGCGGGCGGAGCCGAAGAAGGCCGCGATCCTGGTGGTCACCAGCGACCGAGGGCAGTGCGGCGGCTACAACGCCAACGTGCTGCGCGAGGCCGAGCAGCTCCAGTCCCTGCTCCGCGAGCAGGGCAAGGAGCCGGTGCTCTACGTCATCGGGCGCAAGGGTGTGGGCTACTACCGCTTCCGCAAGCGCACGGTCGCAGCGGCCTGGACGGGCTTCTCCGAGCAGCCGACGTACGCCGACGCCGCCGAGGCGGCCCGGGTGCTGGTGGCGGCGTTCATGGCCGGGGCGGGCGATAAGGACACCGACGAGGCCGCCGAGGTCACGGGTGCCCCGAAGGCCGACGTCGAGGCCGTGGACGAGCTCCACCTCGTCTACACCCAGTTCAACAACATGGTCTCCCAGACGCCGCAGGCGCGGCGGATGGCGCCCATGGAGGTCGAGTACACCGAGGAGGACGAGAAGTCCGAGTCGGCGTCCGCCGAGATCAAGCCGCTCTACGAGTTCGAGCCCGACGCAGAGGCGCTCTTCGACGCGCTGCTGCCGAAGTACATCGGTGCGCGGCTCTTCGCGGCGCTGCTCGAGTCGGCGGCTTCGGAATCGGCGAACCGGCAGCGGGCCATGAAGGCCGCCACCGACAACGCCAACGAATTGATCCGTACCCTGACACTGCAGAGCAACCAGGCCCGTCAGGCCCAGATCACCCAGGAGATCAGTGAGATCGTCGGTGGCGCCGATGCTCTCGTGACCGCAGGAAGTGAGAACTGATGACCGCCACCGTTGATTCAGGCACCCAGACCAGGGTTGGCCGGGTAGTCCGGGTCACCGGCCCGGTCGTCGACGTGGAGTTCCCGCGCAACCAGGTGCCGGAGCTCTACAACGCCCTCACCCTCGAGGTCGCCTTCGGTGACCTCGCCAAGACGCTGACGCTGGAGATCGCGCAGCACCTCGGCGACAACGTCGTGCGCACCATCTCCATGCAGCCCACCGACGGCGTGGTCCGCGGCCAGGAGGTCACCGACCTCGGTCGTCCGATCTCCGTCCCGGTCGGCGACCAGGTCAAGGGGCACGTGTTCAACGCGCTCGGCGAGTGCCTGGACAAGCCCGACCTGGAGATCACCGGCGAGCTGTGGGGCATCCACCGCAAGGCGCCGAACTTCGACCAGCTCGAGGGCAAGACCGAGATGCTGGAGACCGGCATCAAGGTGCTCGACCTGCTCACCCCGTACGTGGTCGGCGGCAAGATCGGCCTGTTCGGTGGGGCCGGCGTCGGCAAGACGGTGCTGATCCAGGAGATGATCCAGCGCGTCGCGAAGAACTTCGGTGGCACCTCGGTGTTCGCCGGCGTCGGTGAGCGCACCCGTGAGGGCAACGACCTCATCACGGAGATGACCGAGGCCGACGTCATCAAGGACACCGCCCTGGTCTTCGGCCAGATGGACGAGCCGCCGGGCACGCGTATGCGCGTCGCCCTGTCGGCGCTGACGATGGCCGAGTACTTCCGCGACGTCCAGAACCAGGACGTGCTGCTGTTCATCGACAACATCTTCCGGTTCACGCAGGCGGGTTCCGAGGTCTCCACGTTGCTTGGCCGCATGCCGTCGGCGGTCGGGTACCAGCCGACGCTGGCCGACGAGATGGGTGAGCTGCAGGAGCGCATCACGTCCACGCGTGGTCGCTCGATCACCTCGATGCAGGCGATCTACGTGCCTGCGGACGACTACACCGACCCCGCGCCGGCCACCACGTTCGCCCACCTGGACGCCACCACGGAGCTCTCCCGCCCGATCTCGCAGAAGGGCATCTACCCGGCGGTCGACCCGCTGACGTCGACGTCCCGGATCCTCGACCCGCAGTACGTCGGTGACGAGCACTTCCGCGTCGCCAACGAGGTCAAGCGGATCCTGCAGAAGTACCAGGACCTGCAGGACATCATCGCGATCCTCGGTATCGACGAGCTCTCCGAGGAGGACCGGCAGCTCGTGGGCCGGGCCCGCCGCATCGAGCGCTTCCTGTCGCAGAACCTGCTGGTGGCCGAGCAGTTCACCAACCAGCCGGGCTCCACGGTGCCGCTGAAGGAGACCATCGAGGCGTTCGACAAGATCGCCAAGGGTGAGTTCGACAGCTACCCGGAGCAGGCGTTCTTCCTCTGCGGTGGCATCGAGGACCTCGAGAAGAACAAGAAGAAGCTCGAGAGCTGAACCATGGCGGACATGACGGTTGAGCTGGTCGCGGTCGAGCGGCGGATCTGGTCGGGAGAGGCCACCTTCGTCGTCGCCCGCACCACCATGGGTGAGATCGGCATCCTCCCGGGGCACGAGCCCACGCTCGCGCAGCTGGAGGAGGCCGGTGTCGTCCGCATCGACGGCACGGACGGCTCCGCCATCACGGTGGCCGTGCACGGCGGCTTCCTCCACGTCTCGCCCGACGGCGTGACGATCCTGGCGGAGTCCGCCGAGGTCTCCACGGAGATCGACGAGTCGCGGGCCCGTTCGGCGCTGCAGCGCGCCGACGAGTCCGACCCCGACGGTGCGGCCGCCGCCGCACGGGCGCGTGCGCGGCTGAAAGCCGCCGGCGCGGCCGAGTAGCCGGGCCGCAGTGGGAGAAACGGCGTTCGTCGTCGGCATCCTGCTGCTGGCCGCATGCTTGTGCCTGGGATACCTCGCCTTTAGGCGAGTACGCCTCATGCGGGGCGGTGGTGTGGACGTCTGTCTGCGCCGCCGCCCCGCTGTGCTGTCCAAGGACGCCTCGGCGGGATGGCACTTCGGCGTGGGCCGGTACCGGGGCGACCAGTTCGCCTGGTACCGGCTCACGTCGTTCCGGCCCGGTGCCACGATCGTGCTCGACCGCACCGACCTGGAGATCGTCGAGCGCCGGGCCCCGCTGGACGCCGAGACCTACGCGATCCCGAACGCGGCGTGGGTGCTCCGCTGCCGCGGGCGCGGTACCGACCTGGAGCTCGCCATGGCCCCCGGGGTGCTCACGGGCTTCCTGTCGTGGCTGGAGGCCCGCCCGCCCGGCCTGAGCACGGGCTACCGCCAGGCCTCCTGACCCTGCCACGCCCCGCGAGTCGTGCCCTGGGCGCCCGCGAGTCGTGCCCTGAGCACCCGCGAGTCGGGGTCTGAGCGTGCACGATTCGGGCTGTCGGCGCGGCCGGGTCATGCACGGAGGCCCCGACTCGCGGGCACGGAGGCCCCGACTCGCGGGCACGGAGGCCCCGACTCGCGGGCACGGAGGCCCCGACTCGCGGGCACGGAGGCCCCGACTCGCGGGGTTGGGGTCAGGGGGTCGTCGGGCCGCCGGGGTGCCAGAGGACGTCGCCGCCGGGGTTCGCGACGCGGCCCAGGATGAACAGCAGATCGGACAGGCGGTTGAGGTACTTCGCCGTGAGCGGGTTGGTGCGCTCCGCGTCCTCCTCCAGCAGCGCCCAGACCGACCGTTCGGCGCGTCGGGTGACCGTGCGGGCGACGTGCAGGTACGCCCCGCCGGGGGTGCCGCCGGGCAGGATGAACGACTCCAGCTTCGGCAGGCCCTCGTTGAACGCGTCGCACCAGCCCTCGAGGCGCGTCACGTACTCCTCGGTGATGCGCAGCGGCGGGTACTCCGGGTCCGGAACGATGGGGGCGCAGAGGTCCGCGCCCACGTCGAACAGGTCGTTCTGGATCTGCGCCAGCGGCGCCAGGACCTCGGGGGACAGCCCCCCGACGGTCACGGCGACGCCCAGCGCGGCATTGCACTCGTCGGTGTCGGCGTAGGCGGCGAGCCGCACGTCGGTCTTGCGGACGCGGCTGAAGTCACCGAGGGCGGTGGTGCCGTCGTCGCCGGTCTTCGTGTAGATCCTGGTCAGGTGCACGGCCATGGGGGGACGGTAGCCCGCCGCGGCGGAGGCGCTAGCGTCGCGGCTCGTGGCAGAGCATTTCGCGGTGAGCGGCGGCGCCCGGTTGGTGGGCACCGTCGACGTGGTCGGCGCGAAGAACAGCGTCCTGAAACTGATGGCGGCGGCGCTGCTCGCCGAGGGCACGACGACCATCACGAACTGCCCGGAGATCCTCGACGTCCCGCTGATGGCCGACGTCCTGCGCAGCCTCGGCTGCACCGTGGACGTCGACGGCGACACGGTCACGATCGACGTGCCGGCCGAACCCGGTGCGCAGGCCGACTACAAGTCGGTGTCCAAGCTGCGGGCGTCGGTCTGCGTGCTGGGGCCGCTGGTGGCCCGCTGCCGGCGCGCGGTCGTTCCGCTCCCGGGCGGTGACGCGATCGGCTCGCGCCCCCTGGACATGCACCAGGCCGGCCTGCGCAAGCTCGGCGCCACCACCGAGATCGAGCACGGCCGCGTGGTGGCCACCGCCGAGACGCTGCGCGGCGCGCAGATCTGGCTGGACTTCCCCAGCGTCGGCGCCACCGAGAACATCCTCATGGCCGCGGTGCTCGCCGAGGGCACCACCGTGATCGACAACGCCGCGCGCGAGCCCGAGATCGTCGACCTCTGCCTGATGCTCTCGCAGATGGGCGCCAAGATCGACGGCGTCGGCACGTCCACGCTCACGGTGCACGGCGTCACCGGGCTCGCGCCCACCACGCACCGCGTGATCGGCGACCGGATCGTCGGTGCCACCTGGGCATTCGCCGCGGCGATGACGCGCGGTCAGGTCACCGTGCGCGGGGTCGACCCGCACCACATCGACCTCGTCCTGGACAAGCTGCGCAGCGCCGGGGCGCGCACCGACATCGAGGCGGGCGGCTTCACCCTCACGATGGACGGCCGCCCCCGGGCCGTCGACTTCGTGACGCTGCCCTATCCCGGCTTCGCCACGGACCTGCAGCCGATGGCCATCGCGGTCTCCGCCGTGGCCGACGGCACCTCGATGATCACCGAGAACGTGTTCGAGAGCCGGTTCCGGTTCGTCGACGAGATGGTGCGGCTCGGGGCCGACGCGCGCACCGACGGCCACCACGCCGTCGTCCGGGGGGTCGACCGGCTCTCCAGCGCACCGGTCTGGGCCAGCGACATCCGCGCCGGTGCGGGACTGGTGCTGGCCGCCCTGTGCGCCGACGGCGTCACCGAGGTCTGGGACGTCGAGCACATCGACCGCGGCTACCCACGCTTCGTCGAGAACCTCCGGTCCCTGGGGGCGGAGATCTCGCGGGTGAGTGTCGATCCCGAGCGCTGATCCGGCTCCGCTGGGCCGGACGGCCCAGCACCACGTGCGTTCATGACCGGTTCGTGTCACGGTGCCGCCCATGACCAGCGCCGCCGCTTCCGCCAACCAGTCCGCCAAGGACGTCGCCCAGAGCAAGCCGGTGAAGATCGGTGCCCGCGTCGGCCTGTTCGCCTACGGGATCACGCACCTGCTCATCGGCTGGCTCGCCCTGCAGATCGCGTTCGGGGGCGGGGGCGGGGAGAAGGCCGACCAGGGCGGAGCGTTCCAGGAGCTCGCGAAACAGCCGTTCGGTCGCGTGCTGCTCTGGGTGCTCGTCGTGGGCTTCGTCGCCACCGCGCTCTGGCGGCTGACCCAGGCGATCTGGGGATTCGGCTACATCTCCGACACCACCAAGAAGATCCGCAAGAAGGTCAGCAGCGGCGTGAAGGTCGTGGTCTTCGCCGGGTTGGCCGTGCTCGCCGGGCAGACGGCGGCCGGGGGCGGTGGCGGGGGAGGCGGCCAGCAGAAGGCGACCGCCGGACTGCTCGGCCTGCCCGGTGGCCAGTTCCTCGTGGGGGCGGCCGGTCTCGTCATCGTGATCGTCGGGGGTGCGAAGGTCTACGCCGGCTGGAAGAAGAAGTTCCTGGACGACATGTCGCTGCCCGCGGACCAGCGGGCGAAGCAGGCGGTCGTCCGGACGGGGCAGGTCGGGTTCGTGGCGAAGGGCATCTCGATCGCGCTCATCGGCGTGCTCGTGCTGGTGGCCGCCGTCCTCTTCGACCCCGCCAGGGCTTCCGGGCTCGACGCCGGGCTGAAGGGGCTCGTGGCGCAGCCGTTCGGGCCGTACCTGCTGGGCGTCGTGGCGCTGGGACTGGTCGCCTACGGCGTGTTCTGCTTCTTCGACGCGCGCTACCACAAGGTCTGAACGCCCTCCGGCGCCGGCATCACCGGGTGCCCCCGTCTCACTCGAGGGCGCTGCGGCTGAGGACCAGCTTCGCGTTCACCAGGTCGGCCGGGAAGACCAGCAGGCCGTAGCCGTCCTCCCGGCGGCCCACCGTGGCCCTGATGCCGTTGGCCAGCAGGCGGTTGCGGAGCACCTGGGCCGCCGGTTCGGTGGGCACCCGCCCGACCTCCTCGAGGAGGCCGTCGCCGGTGGGGTCGTCGGGGTCGATGACGCGGGGGCCGGGCAGTTCCTTGCCGGTGCCCCACGTCCAGCGCAGGGCGAACGCCAGCCCGACCATCATGATCAGCCCGCCGAAGAGCACGAAGAAGCGGGTCCAGTCGGCCATCCCGACAGTCTCCGTCACCTCGACCCGGGGCGCACCCTCGGTAGGAACACGGGTGTGGCCGGCAGCCGCGGCGACGTCGAGGTCGAGACCCGGCGACCGCCCGCCGTCCGCTTGATCGATCAGGGAGTGTGACGGCCGTCGGCGGACGCGGTCGGGGAAGCTACGCGCCGGTAGCATCTCCCGAAATCCCGATGGCGGAGGTGTCCGGTGCCGTACCCGACCGACCACGAGCGTGACCGGCCCTGGGTGATCCGCACCTACGCCGGCCACTCGTCGGCCAAGAAGTCCAACGAGCTCTACCGGCGCAACCTCGCCAAGGGCCAGACGGGCCTGTCGGTGGCGTTCGACCTGCCCACCCAGACCGGTTACGACCCCGACGACGAGCTCGCGAAGGGCGAGGTCGGCAAGGTCGGCGTGCCGGTCAGCCACATCGGCGACATGCGCACGCTGTTCGACGGCATCCCGCTGGCCGAGGCCAACACCTCGATGACGATCAACGCGCCCGCCATGTGGCTGCTCGCGCTCTACGTCGCGGTGGCCGACGAGCACGAGGCGCCCCGCGCGACGCTGGCCGGCACCACGCAGAACGACATCGTCAAGGAGTACCTCTCGCGCGGGACGTACGTGTTCCCGCCCGCGCCGAGCATGCGCCTGATCTCGGACATGATCTCGTGGTCGGTGGCCGAGATCCCGAAGTGGAACCCGATCAACATCTGCAGCTACCACCTGCAGGAGGCCGGGGCCACGCCCGCGCAGGAGCTGGCGTACGCCCTGTCCACGGCCATCGCCGTGCTCGACGCCGTCAAGGACTCCGGGCAGGTGCCGGAGGAGAAGTTCGGCGACGTCGTCGCGCGCATCTCGTTCTTCGTCAACGCGGGCCTGCGTTTCGTCGAGGAGATGTGCAAGATGCGGGCCTTCGGACAGCTCTGGGACGAGATCACGAAGGAGCGCTACGGCGTCGGGAACCCGAAGCAGCGCCGCCTGCGCTACGGGGTGCAGGTCAACTCGCTGGGGCTCACCGAGGCCCAGCCGGAGAACAACGTCCAGCGCATCGTGCTGGAGATGCTGGCCGTCACGCTGTCCAAGGACGCCCGCGCGCGCGCCATCCAGCTCCCCGCCTGGAACGAGGCGCTGGGGCTGCCGCGGCCGTGGGACCAGCAGTGGGCACTGCGCATGCAGCAGGTGCTGGCCTACGAGACCGACCTGCTGGAGTACGAGGACCTGTTCACCGGCTCCGTCGTGGTGGAGGCCAAGGTCGCCGAGCTCGTCGCCGGCGCGCGCGAGGAGATCGACCGCGTGCAGGAGATGGGCGGCGCCGTCGCGGCCGTCGAGTCCGGGTACATGAAGGGCCAGCTCGTCTCCTCGCTGTCCGAGCGACGCCGGGCGATGGAGTCCGGCGAGCACATCGTCGTCGGCGTCAACAAGTTCGACACCACCGAGCCCAGCCCGCTGCAGGCCGAGGGCGCCGCCGCCATCGAGTCGGTCGACCCGGCCACCGAGGCGTCGGCGATCGAGGCCATCAGGGAGTGGAGGGCGGCCCGCGAAACATCGGCGGTCGAGTCCGCGCTCAACGCGCTCCGCGATGCCGCCAAGACCGGGACCAACCTGATGGACGCCTCCATCGCGTGCGCCAAGGTCGGCGTGACGACCGGCGAGTGGTCCGGGGTGCTCCGGGAGGTCTTCGGTGAGTACCGGGCGCCCACGGGCGTCTCGGCGGCCGTGACGGGGGGCGAGGCGGCGTCGGAGATCACCGCCGTGCGCGAGCGCGTCAGGGCCGCGGGCGACGAGATCGGCACCCGGTTGCGCATGCTCGTCGGCAAGCCCGGCCTCGACGGCCACTCCAACGGCGCGGAACAGGTGGCCGTGCGCGCGCGCGACGTCGGCTTCGAGGTGGTCTACCAGGGCATCCGGCTCACCCCGGCCCAGATCGTCGCGGCCGCGGTGCAGGAGGACGTGCACGTGGTCGGTCTGTCGGTTCTGTCGGGGTCGCACCTCGAGGTGGTGCCGGCCGTCGTCGAGGGGCTGCGGGCCGCCGGCGCGGGTGACGTCCCCGTCGTCGTCGGCGGGATCATCCCGCCCGAGGACGAGGCGGTCCTGCGCGCCAAGGGCGTGGCGGCGGTCTTCACCCCCAAGGACTACAAGCTCACGGAGATGATGGACGAGATCGTCACGCTCGTCGTGGCGGCGCACCGCGCACCGTGACCACCCGGACGGTCTAGCGTTTTTGCGCGGATCGTTACCGACGCGTACGTCTGGGCCGGTTAATGTCCTCCGCGTCTGTCGACTTGACCAAGACGTGAGGACCGGGTGACCGCCACATGGAGCGACGATGACCGCACCGCAGGAGGTGACGGGATCGGACGTGCAGGCCGATCCCGAGGCCGTCACGGTGGGCATGGGCCGCGACATCGAGGGACGTTCGCTCGGGCAGATCGCCTGGCGCCGGCTGCGCCGCGACAAGGTCGCGCTGGGCGGCGGGATCGTCATCGTGCTGCTGATCCTGGTGGCGATCTTCGCGCCGGCCATCGTGGCGGTGCTCGGCCACGATCCGCTGGAGTTCCACTACGACCAGGTCGACCCCGACCTCCAGGTCTCGCCGGGGTTCTTCGGCGGCATCTCCCCGACGTACCTGTTCGGCGTGGAGCCGGTCAACGGGCGTGACATCTTCAGCCGGGTCGTCTACGGCGCCCGCATCTCGCTGCTCATCGCGTTCTTCGCCACGCTGCTGGCGGTGCTGGTCGGCACCGTCCTGGGCGTGGTCGCGGGGTACTTCGGCGGCTGGATCGACACGCTGATCAGCCGCACGATGGACATCTTCCTGGCGTTCCCGATCCTGCTGTTCGCGCTGGCGCTGGTCGGGATCATCCCGGAAACGGCCTTCGGCCTGCAGGGCGACACCCTGCGGATCGTGCTGATCGTCGCGATCGTCGGGCTGTCGAGCTGGCCGTACATCGGCCGCATCATCCGGGGGCAGACGCTGTCGCTGCGCGAGCGCGAGTTCGTCGACGCCGCCCGCAGCCTGGGCGCCCGCGCGCCCCGCATCCTGTTCTCCGAGCTGCTGCCCAACCTCGTGGCGCCGATCCTCGTGTACTCCACGCTGCTGATCCCCACGAACATCCTGTTCGAAGCGGCCCTGTCGTTCCTCGGGGTCGGCATCCGCCCGCCCACGGCGAGCTGGGGCGGCATGCTGTCGGACGCCACGCACTGGTTCCAGATCGCGCCCAACTTCATGGTCTTCCCGGGCCTGGCGATCTTCGTCACCGTGCTGGCGTTCAACCTGTTCGGCGACGGACTCCGGGACGCGCTGGATCCGCGGTCCCGATGACGATCCACTCCACACAACAAGAGGGGCGTTCGATGAGTAGTAGGCGCAGAGTCGCCGTGGTCGCGCTGGGCGCGGTCTCGGCGTTGGTCCTCGCGGCGTGCGGGGGTGGTTCGGCGAGCAGCTCGTCGGGCTCCTCGGCCGCGGCGAACGGGATCAGCAACCCGTCCGACGTCACCGGCGGCACGATCCGGATGGCGAACTCCGGCGACTGGGACTCCCTCGACCCCGCTGACACCTACTATGCCTACTCCTGGAACTTCGCCCGGCTCTACGGCCGCTCGCTGGTGATGTTCAAGTCGGCGCCCGGGGCCGACGGCGCCACGCTGGTGCCCGACCTCGCCGAGAGCCTCGGTGTCCCCACCGACAACGCCAAGACGTGGACCTACAAGCTGCGCACCGGGGTCAAGTTCGAGGACGGCACGCCCGTCACCAGCAAGGACGTCAAGTACGCGGTCGAGCGATCGTTGGACAAGGACACGTTCCCCAACGGCCCGACCTACTTCAACGACGCGTTCGACCTGCAGGGCTACACCAGTCCCTACAAGGACACGAGCCCGGACAAGCTCGGGCTCAAGGCGATCGAGACCCCCGACGACCAGACGATCGTCTTCCATCTCAAGAGCCCGTTCAGCGGCTTCGACTACTTCGCCCAGCTGCCGGCCACGATGCCGGTCCCGGTCGCCAAGGACACGGGTACGAAGTACAAGGAGCACGTGGTCTCCACGGGCCCCTACATGTTCAAGACCAACGAGCTCGGTAAGAGCTTCACGCTGGTGCGCAACCCCAACTGGGACCAGGCCACCGACCCCAACCGCAAGCCGCTGCCCGACGGCTACGACGTCGCGCTCAACGTCAACGCCGACGACATCGACAACCGGCTTCAGTCCGGCGATCTCGACGTCGCGGTGGAGGGCACGGGCGTCGGTCCGTCGGCGCAGGGCAAGATCCTGGCGGACGCGTCGCTCAAGAAGAACACCGACGAGGCCACGGTGGCCCGGCTCTGGTACGCCAACATCAACTCCGACGTCGCTCCGTTGGACAACGTCCACTGCCGTATGGCTGTCGAGTACGCGGCCGACAAGACCGGCTACCAGCGTTCCTACGGTGGTGCCACGGGCGGTGAGATCGCCAGCAACCTGTTGCCCCCGGTCATCCCGGGTTCGGAGAAGTTCGACGACTACGCCACCCCGAACAACGCCGGCGACGTGGCGAAGGCGAAGGACCAGCTGGCGCAATGCGGCCAGCCAGGAGGGTTCTCCACGAGCATCTCCTACCGGGCGGAGCGTCCGAAGGAGAAGGCGACGGCCGAGTCGCTGCAGCAGTCGCTGGCCAAGGCGGGCATCAACCTGACGATCAAGCCCTACCCGAGCGGCGACTACTTCAAGCTCTACGCGGGCAAGCCGGACTTCGCCAAGGCCAACGGCCTCGGCATCATGATCACCGGTTGGGGCGCCGACTGGCCGGACGGCTACGGCTTCCTGGCTCAGATCGTCGACAGCCGGGTGATCCGCGCCGCGGGCAACACGAACCTCGGTGTGAAGGACCCCGAGGTCGACGCGATGATCGACAAGGCGCTGCAGACCACGGACACGGCGGCTCGGGAGAAGATCTGGGTCGACATCGACAAGAAGGTCATGACCGACGCCTACATCCTGCCGGGCATCTGGGCGAAGGGGCTGCTGTACCGGCCGCCGAACCTGACCAACGCCTTCATCTCCGACGGGTTCCAGATGTACGACTACCTGGCGTTGGGCACCACCCGGAAGTGACGCCCCGCATTCGACCCGGAGGCAGGTGAAGGCACTGCCGGCCTGCCGGACGCTCCGCACCCGACCGGTGCGGGCCGTCCGGCAGGCCGTCGGCCGTAAGCATGGCGGTCTACATCGTCCGGCGACTGATCGCCGCAGTGATCCTGCTGCTCATCGTCACCGCAGCAACGTTCGTGATCTTCTTCCTGGTGCCCCGGCTCGCGGGTGCCACTCCTGACGACCTCGCGTCGCGCTACGTCGGCAAGAGCGCCGGCCCGGATCAGATCCACGAGGCGGCGGTGCGGCTGGGCTTCACCGATCCGATCGTGGTGCAGTACGGCCGTTTCGTCGGCGGTCTCGTCTTCGGTCGCGACTACTCCACGGGTCCGATCTCTGTGCACTGTGACGCGCCGTGCGTCGGGTACTCCTTCATCACGCAGAACCCGGTGCTGCCGGACCTGCTGGACCGGTTGCCGGTCACGCTGTCGCTCGCCGTCGGAGCGGCCGTCCTCTGGCTGGTGGGCGGTGTGGCGACAGGTGTGTTGTCCGCCCTGCGACGCGGTTCGGTCTTCGACCGCACCGCGATGGGCGTCGCGCTCGCCGGGGTCTCGCTGCCGATCTTCTTCACCGGCCTGCTGTCGCTGTCGGTGTTCAGCTACGCGCTGGGCATCACCGCGCCCGGAGGGAGCTACACGCCGTTCGAGGACAACCCGTTCGTCTGGGCCTACGACCTGCTGTTGCCGTGGATCACGCTCGCGTTCCTCTACGCCGCCGGCTACGCCCGCCTGACGAGGGCCGGGATGCTGGACACCATGGGCGAGGACTACATCCGTACCGCGCGGGCCAAGGGCCTGCCGGAACGCACGGTGGTGGTCAAGCACGGGCTGAGATCCGCGCTGACCCCGATCCTGACCATCTTCGGTCTCGACCTCGGCCTGCTGCTCGGTGGCGCCATCCTCACCGAGAGCACCTACTCGCTCCCAGGGATCGGCAAGTACGCGGTGGACGCCATCGTCAACAACGACCTGCCCAAGATCCTCGGGGTCGTACTGCTCGGCAGCATCTTCATCATCGTGGCCAACCTGATCGTCGACCTGCTCTACGCCGTGATCGACCCGAGGGTGAGGCTGTCGTGACGGGTCCGTTCCTGCAGGTCAAGGATCTGAGGGTGCAGTTCCGCACCGACGACGGCGTGGTCAAGGCCGTCGACGGGCTGTCGTTCGGCCTGGAGCGTGGCAAGCGGCTGGGCATCGTCGGCGAGTCCGGTTCGGGCAAGAGCGTCACCAGCCTGTCGATCATGGGCCTGCACAAGCCGGGCTCGGCCGACATCTCCGGCGAGATCTGGGTCGGCGGTCACGAGATCGTGTCGTCCACGCCGGAACAGGTGCGCAAGCTCCGCGGCTCGACGATGGCGATGATCTTCCAGGACCCGCTCTCGGCGATGCACCCGTACTACTCGGTCGGCCACCAGATCGTGGAGGCCTACCGGCTGCACAACGACGTCAGCAAGGCGGACGCGAAGAAGCGTGCGATCGACCTGCTCGACCGGGTCGGCATCCCGCAGGCGAAGTCCCGCTTCGACGACTACCCGCACACGTTCTCCGGTGGGATGCGGCAGCGCGCCATGATCGCGATGGCGCTGTCGTGCAACCCCGACCTGCTCATCGCCGACGAGCCCACCACCGCCCTCGACGTCACGGTGCAGGCGCAGATCCTGGACCTCATCGTCGACCTGCAGTCGGAGTTCGACTCCGCGGTCGTGATCATCACCCACGACCTCGGCGTGGTGGCGGAACTGGCCGACGACATCCTCGTGATGTACGGCGGGCGGGCCGTCGAGTACGGCACCGCTCTCGAGGTGTTCACCGCCCCGCAGCACCCGTACACGTGGGGGCTGCTGGGGTCGATGCCGCGCTGGGACCGCGAGCGCACCGACCGGCTCCTGCCGATCAAGGGCAGCCCGCCCAGCCTGATCAACATCCCGTCGGGCTGCGCGTTCCACCCGCGGTGCGACTTCGCCGACCGCACCGGCGGACGCTCGCAGACCGAGCGTCCCGAGCTGCGCGACGGCGGCGCCGGCCACCTGGCGGCGTGCCACCTGTCCGTCGAGGAACGGACGCAGATCTTCACCGACGAGATCAGGCCGAAGCTGTGACGGCCGGGGACGGGATCGTGACGCTCGACAAGACCGCCGAGGCGCCGCTGCTGCGGGCCACAGGGCTGGAGAAGCACTTCCCGGTGCGCCGTGGGCTTCTGCAGCGCAAGGTCGGCGCCGTCCAGGCCGTGGACGGGCTGGACTTCGAGGTGCGCAAGGGCGAGACGCTGTCGCTGGTGGGGGAGTCGGGCTGCGGCAAGACCACCACGGGGCGGCTGCTGACGCGGCTGATCGAGCCCACCGGCGGCACCGTCGAGTTCGAGGGTCGCGACATCTCCCATCTCGGCCAGGGCTCGCTACGGCCGCTGCGCCGCGACATCCAGATGATCTTCCAGGACCCGTACTCGTCGCTGAACCCGCGGCACACCGTCGGCAAGATCGTCGGTGCGCCGTTCGAGATCCAGGGCGTCACGCCCGAGGGCGGCGTCAAGAAGACGGTGCAGGAGCTGCTGGCGCTGGTGGGGCTTTCTCCGGAGCACTACAACCGCTACCCGCACGAGTTCTCCGGCGGCCAGCGCCAGCGCATCGGCATCGCCCGCACCCTGGCCCTGCGGCCGAAGCTGATCGTGGCCGACGAGCCGGTGTCGGCGCTGGACGTGTCGATCCAGGCGCAGGTCGTGAACCTGCTGGAGGACCTGCAGGACGAGCTCGGCCTGACCTACGTGCTCATCGCCCACGACCTGTCGGTGGTGCGGCACGTGTCGGACCGGGTGGCCGTGATGTACCTGGGAAGGATCATGGAGATCGGGGACGCGGCGTCGGTGTACGGCCGACCGATGCACCCCTACACCGTGGCGCTGCTCTCGGCCGTGCCGGTCCCGGACCCGACGCGCGTGGGCAAGCGCGAGCGGATCCTGCTGACCGGCGACGTGCCCAGCCCGCTCAACCCGCCGGCGGCCTGCCGGTTCCACACCCGGTGCTGGAAGGCGCAGGAGATCTGCGGGGTGGAGACCCCGCCGATGGTGGAGCTGGAGCCCGGGCACCAGGTGGCCTGCCACTTCCCGGAGAACCAGCCCGCTTGAACGATCATCGGGGGTCGACGCACCCACCGCACCGTCCCCGCCACCCAGCGCGGCCTCCCCGGCACTTCAGCGTCGGTGAACCGCAGGATCTCCCATCCAGCGGCGGTGAGGTGGGCCTCCCGCCGCAGGAGCTCCAGATCCACCTCGACGTCGGCACGCACGTAGGAGTCGATGAACCGCCGCCGGAACCGCGGCCCCCGCAGTTCTCCACGAGTGACGAGCCCTGCAGTCACGGCGGCGGACCCACGAAACGGTTGATCGAACACGGCAGCACCGACGGATCCCGCGCCGCCGAGGTTCCCTCACGGCCGTGATCGTTCCGAGACGGGCCCGGACGTTGATCGAACTACCGGGGAACCGCATCTCGGGACGATCACGGGGAACTCACAGGTGACAGGGCTAGCGTCTGGCCGGTGACCGTGGATCTGGTTCTCTCGTCCGCCGCCGACCCGTCGGGCGTCACCTTGCTCGGCGCGCTCGGGCTGTTCGCCGGCATCCCGTTGCTGATCATCGCGGTGATCGTCGGGGCGGTGTACGGCACCCGCTGGCGCTCCCGGCGTGGCGAGGTCCGCAGCCCGCGGACCCGCACGTCCGAGCCGGAGCTGCTGACCGAGCCCGTACTGGGCCGCCCGGACCAACCCCGCCGGCGCCGGGGGCACGAGGGTGACGAACCGGGCTGATCAGCCGCCGTTCTCCTTCTCCTCGCCGCGCCGGCGCAGGAGGCGGAAGCCGGGGATGCCGTTGATGGCCTGGCGGATCTCGTCGAGCTGGTTGAGCAGCTCGTGGACGTCCGGGCCGACCTTGTCCAGGGTGACCAGGATCGGCAGGACGTCGCTGACCACGTGCTCGGTGATCTGGGGGAGCTGGTCCACCAGCCGGATCGCGGCCTGCAGCTCCTCCTCCGAGAACTCCTGCACGAAGCGCCGCGCCAGCGGTACGGCCCGTTCGGCGATCGGCTTGTAGGTCTCCAGCAGGTCGTTCGCGACGTCGGCCGCACCCGCTGCGGTGCCGACGACACCACGCGCGTCATCGGCGACGGAACCGGCCTTCGACACCAGCGCCGCGGCGCCCTCGGCCACCCCGTCCGCACGCTCCACCAGCCCGGCGGCCCGGTCGGCCACGGCGCCGGCGCGGGAGACGAGCCCGGAGGCGCTCTCGGCCACGGTGTCCGCCCGCGAGACGAGGGCGGCTGCGCCCTCGGCGACCCCGCCGGCCCGCTCGACGAGCGCGGCGGCACCGCCGGCGACCCCGTCGGCGCGCTCCACCAGCCCGGCTGCGCCCTCGGCGACCCCGCCGGCGCGGGCGACCAGGGCCGCGGCGCCGTCGGCCACCGTGTACACCTCGGCGAGCAGGGGCTCGGCGCGGCCCACCAGCTCGTCGGCGCGGCCCACCACGTCGTCGACGCGGGCGATCACGGCCCGGACGTCGCCCAGCACGTCGTCCACGGACCCGACGACGCCGTCCACGGCGTCGGCGATCCCGGTGATCCGCCCGACCAGGCCCTCGGCCTCGTCGAGCAGGGCGGCCACGCGCCGGGGGACGTCGACCATGACCTCGACGGCGTCATCGGTCCAGCCCATCACCGCCCGAGCTCCGACGATCATGTCCGAGGGGCCGACCCACACCGGCAGCCCACCTACGCGCAACACCATGGAGGTGATCCTCGCGCACCGGGCCCCTCGCGGCTCGCTCGACCGGCCAGACCCGGCCCGACACGGCCGAATGCCCTACGTTCGGGCGTCAGGTCGAGGGCAACGGAGCTCCCGGCCGATTCGACGAGGAGGGGACGACACCATGACCCGGGGATCCTGGACCAGGCGCGACTTCCTGATGCGCACGGCCACGGCCGGCGCGGCCGTGCTCGCCGGCGGCACGGTGCTCTCGGCGTGCACCAGCACCGGCGCCGGCGCGGGTGGCAGCGTGCTGGCCGGCGCGAAGAGCGCCGGCACGATCAAGATCGGTATCGCGGGCGAGGAGCCCTACGGGTTCACGGATCTGACCGGCAAGGTCACCGGTGAGGCGCCCGAGGTGGCGCGCGCGGTGCTGCGGGCCGTGGGCATCAAGGACGTGACGGCCCAGCAGGTGGACTTCGGGTCGCTCATCCCCGGGCTCAACGCCAAGCAGTTCGACATGGTCTGTGCGGGCATGAACATCACCCCCGAGCGGTGCAAGCAGGCCGCGTTCTCGATCCCGGACTACACGGCGCTCACCGCGTTCCTGGTCAGGACGGGCAACCCGACCGGCGTCGCGACGTTCGAGGACGTGGCGTCGAAGAACCTCAAGCTCGCGGTGCTGGGGGCGGCGGTCGAGCAGGGTTACGCGACGGACGCGGGCGTGCCGGCCGGCAACATCACGACGTTCCCCGACCAGAACGCGCTGCTGCAGGCCGTCACCGCGGGGCGGGTGGACGCGGCGGCTCTCACCGACATCTCGCTGAAGTGGCTGGCCGGCAAGAACCCGCAGGCCGGCGTGACGGTGACGGCCGGCTTCACCCCGAAGGCCAAGGGCAAGGACGTCGTGTCGGCCGGCGGGTTCGTCTTCCGCACCGCGGACGCCGACCTCAAGGCGGCCTTCGACACCGAGCTCGGCAACCTGCAGAAGAGCGGGAAGTGGGCGGAGATCGCGAAGCCGTTCGGCTTCTCGGAGTCCAACCTCCCCCCGGCCGGCCTGACCACGCAGCAGCTCTGCACAGCGACATGAGCGATCTCAGTACCTGGTTCCAGGTACTGCTGCTCGGGCTGCCCGCCACCCTGATCGCGACCGTCGGCGGCATCGCGCTGACCGTGGTCCTGTCCTTCGTGGCCGGGCTGGCGCTGCTGTCGCCGTCGCGCACCGTGCGCGTGGTCAGCCGGATCTACGTCGAGGGGCTGCGCGGCACGTCGGAGGTCGTACAGCTGTTCTGGATCTTCTTCGCGCTGCCGGTGCTCGTCGGGTTCCAGATCGTGCCGATCTGGGCGGGCGTGCTCGTGCTCGGGCTCAACCACGGCGCGTACGGGGCGGAGATCGTGCGCGGCGCCGTGCAGTCGGTGCCTCGCGCCCAGTACGAGGGCGCACTGGCGCTGAGCCTCTCGCCCGCGCAGCGGATGCGGCGGGTGATCCTGCCGCAGGCGGTAGTGGAGATGCTGCCGCCGGCGGGCAACCTGTTCATCCAGCTGCTCAAGAGCACCGCGCTGTTGTCGTTCGTGTTCGTCCAGGACGTCACCCGGCAGGCCCACGACGTGCTGATCCCGGCGTTCAACCCCTACGTCTTCCCGATCCTGCTGCTGACGCTGGCGTTCTACCTGGTGCTCTCGCTGCTGATCACGGCCGGGATGCGGGCGCTGGAACGGGTGGCCGGGCGCCGGCTGGGCCGCGTGGCGGTGGGCGTCGGATGACCTGGGACTGGAACTACGTCGCCGATGTCCTGCCCGCCCTGCTGGACGGTCTGCGGATCACCGTCATCGCCACGCTGCTCGGGTCCCTGGTGGCGCTGGTGCTCGGGCTGGTGTTCGCGGTGCTGATGCGGGGGCCGGCGCCGGTGCGGGTGGTGGTGCGGGCGCTGGTGGAGTTCGTGCGCAGCACTCCTCTGCTGGTGCAGGTGTTCTTCCTGTTCTTCGTGCTGCCGCAGTTCGGGGTGACGCTCGGGGCGCTCGTCGTCGGGGTGATCGCGCTCGGCCTGCACTACGCCGCCTACAACTCCGAGGTCTACCGCGCCGGCATCGAGGCGGTGCCGCGCGGGCAGTGGGAGGCGGCCACCGCGCTGAGCCTGCCGCGTTCCCGCGTGTGGACGGGTGTCGTTCTCCCGCAGGCGATCCCGCGGGTGCTCCCGGCGCTGGGCAACAACGTCATCTCCATGTTCAAGGAGACCCCGCTGCTGATCGGCATCGGCGTGCTCGACATCGTCGGCCAGGCGCGGGAGGCCGGGAACACCACGTTCCGCTACGTCGAGGTCTACACGATCGCGGGCCTGCTGTTCCTGGTGCTGAGCTACCCGGCGGCGCTGCTCGTCCGGAGATTGGAGCGCCGAGTTGTCGGCACCTGACATCGATACCGCACCGATGATCGTGTTCGAGGGCGTGGAGAAGCGCTTCGGGGACAACGTGGTGCTCTCGGACCTCGACTTCACCGTGGCCTCCGGCGAGCACGTGACGCTGATCGGGCCGTCCGGGTCGGGCAAGACGACGATCCTGCGGTTGCTCATGTGCCTGGAGGCGGTCTCCGACGGGGTCATCCGCGTCGGCGGGAGACCGTTGTCGCACATGGAGAAGGGCGGCCGGCTCGTCCCCGCCGACGAGAAGCACTCGCGCGAGGTGCGCAAGCACATCGGGATGGTGTTCCAGCAGTTCAACCTGTTCCCGAACATGACGGTGCGCGGCAACCTGGTCGAGGCCCCGACGCGCGTGCTGGGCCTGAGCAGGGACGAGGCGGACGCCCGGGCCGTCGAGCTGCTGGACCTCGTCGGGCTCGCCGAGAAGATCGACGAGCACCCGTCGCGGCTCTCGGGCGGTCAGCAGCAGCGCGTGGCGATCGCACGCGCCCTGGCCATGCGCCCGGACGTCCTGCTGCTCGACGAGGTGACCTCCGCGCTCGACCCCGAGCTGGTCGCGGGCGTGCTGAAGCTGCTGCGCGAGATCGGGGAGACCACCGACATCACCATCCTGTGCGTCACGCACGAGATGGGGTTCGCGCGCGACTTCTCCCACCGCGTGATGATGTTCGACGGCGGCCGCATCGTGGAGGACGCGCCCCCGGAGGAGCTGTTCACCGCGCCCCGCGAGCCGAGGACGCAGGAGTTCCTGCGGGCGGTGCTGGGGCGCTGATCACCGGTCGTCGGCCGGCAGCGCGCACAGCGACGACGTGGTCAGGCCGGCCGGAGGGTCGTTGTCGGCGGTGAAGCCGAACGGGGCGGTGATCCGCAGCCACTCCCCGGAGCTGTGCAGGGCGTCCAGCGCCCCGTCGAGGGCGTCGAGGAGGTCGGTGTCCGCGGGCCGCACGGCGAACGCGCCGGCGGGGGTGACCGTGGCCCCGCCCACCACCGGCTCCACGGGCCGGGTGACCATCAGGCCGCTGCCGGGGTTGCGCCGCAGCTCGTTCCTCAGCGACAGCGCCGTGAGCGCGCCGACCGGCACCTCGCCCGCCGCCACCGCGCGGAACAGGGTGCTCTGGCCGCCGTACTCGGCGATCCGGTCGGGGGCGACTCCGGCGGCGAGCGCGTAGTCCTTCTCCGACGACGCCGCGATCACCCCCAGCCGCTGGCCGGAGCGGGCGACGCCGCCGAACGTCGCGATGCCGCGCGGGTTGCCGACGGGGACGAGGAAGGCGGGGAGCGCCACGAAGTCCGGCCGGGAGAACGCCACCTGCGTGCAGCGACCGGGTGTGATCGTCATGCCGGCGGTGATCATGTCGAACTGGCCCGACACCAGCCCGGGGATGAGCCGGTCGAAGTTGACCTGGACCGCCTCGAGCCCGCCGATGCCGATCGTGGCCAGTGCCGCGCGGGCCACCTCGGGCTGGGCCCCGGTGACGGCGCCACTGCTGTCGGCGTAGCCGAACGGCTCCTCGCCCGCGATACCCACGCGCAGCACGCCGTCGCCGCGGGCCCGCTCCAGCGCGTCGCCCGAGCGCCCGCACGCGGCGGCGTGCGGCAGCGCGGCGGCCGCGGCGAGGAACATCCGGCGGTTCAGCATCCCGGGCAGGCTATGACGGGCGTCGTCGCGGCGCCCGGCGGGCGGCCTACGCGCGCAGGAGATGGTGCTCGACGCCGCTGCACCGTGCGAAGTCGCGGGCGACCGTGGCGATGGTGCATCCGTGCTCGGTCGCGATGGCCGCCCCGGGCCGACGAGCAGGTGATTCCGTTGCCCGACGACGGCGGTCACGACATCGTCGAACCACGGCCCGCGACACCGTGCAGGAGGTGATCGCCCCGGAAGGCGGCCACGACGACGGTCGAACCGAGGAGGAGCACCGTCAGCGTGACGGGACGGTCGGTGCGCTGGGCCGGAATCGCGAGCTCGCGCCGCAATGCCGCGTCGATGACGGCCACAGGGACTCACCGCGTTCGTGTGCGAGTCGCTCGGCGGCCAGCAGCAGTTCGGCGGAGATGGACACGGTGACGCGCATGACAGGTCAATCCGTCCAGACCGCCGGCCGCTTCTCCAGGAACGACGCCATGCCCTCACGTGCGCCCGGGCTCTGCGACAGCGACGCCATGACCTCGACGGCGATGGCGTAGGCGTCGGCCTCGGGGCGGTCGAGCTGGGCGTAGAGGGTCTGCTTGCCGACGCCCTTGCCGAAGCGGCTGCCGCGGGTGGCGCGGGCGAGCAGATCCTCGACGGCCCGGTCGAGCTCGGCGTCGGGGACGGCGTAGTTGACGAGGCCCCAGTCGGCGGCCGTGGCCGCGTCGATCGCGTCGCCGGTCAGGGCCAGCTCCATGAGCCGCTTGCGCCCGACGTTGCGGGCCACCGGGACCGCGGGGGTGTGGCAGAACCAGCCGCCCTTGCCCCCGGGCAGCGCGAAGCCGGCCGACTCGGCGGCCACCGCGAGGTCGCAGGTGGCGACGAGCTGGCAGCCCGCGGCCGTGGCGATGGCCTGGACGCGCGCGATCACGACCTGGGGCACCTCCTGGATGGTGTTCATGACCTTCGTGCACAGTTTCAGCAGGTCACGCACACCGGCGAGGTCGCGCGAGGAGACGTCGGCGAAGTCGTGACCGGCTGAGAACGCCGTGCCCTCCGCGGCCAGCACGATGCCCGTGGCGTCGGAACGGCCCGCGGTCTCGAACGCGTCGAGGAGCTCGCGCAGGTGCCCCTCGGACAGCGCGTTGCGGCGCTCGGGGCGGTTCATCGTGATCCGGACGGTGTCGCCATCGTGCTCGACCGTGAGGTTCTCGTAAAGACCCATGGCACCACGGTAGCCGTCGGGGGGGGCGGGGCCGGGTTCTTCTTCGTCGACACCCTGCCCGGCGGGCCCGCGACGCCCGTACCTGATGGCCTACGCGATGGCGAGCGCGTTGGAGGCCCCGTCACCGCACGTCACGCCGGAGCTGGCCGCCGAGGTCGCCGAGGCCTACCGATCACTGATCTCCCACGTCGACGGCGAGTGGCGCCGCCGCGTGCGCTGAACCTGAGGGGAGCACCACCATGACCACCAGTGCACCGAACCTGACGGACCCGGCGCTGATCGCCGACCCGTTCGGCGGCTACGGCCGGCTGCGGGAGGAGGCGCCCGTGCTGCTCGGCGCATCCTTCGACGGCAGCCCGGCCTGGTACGTGACGCGCCAGGAGGACGTCCGCACCGCGCTGTCGGACCACCGCTTCGTCATGGACCCGGACATCGCGCGAGGGACCGGCAGCGGCAACCCCCGTGCGGCAACCCCCGTGCGGCAACCCCCGTGCGGCAACCCCCGTGCGGCAACCCCCGTGCGGCAACCCCCGTGCGGCGATCTTCGAGCAGCTCGGCATCCCGGCCGAGTTCACGCCCTACCTCACCGACACCATCCTCGACGTCGACGGCGTCGACCACGCGCGGCTGCGCAAGCTGGTGTCCCGCACGTTCACGGTGCGCCGGGTGCACGAGCTGCGCCTGCGCGTCGAGGCCATCGCCGCGGACCTCCTGGACGGGCTGCCCGAACGCGTCGACCTGCTCGCCGAGTACGCCTACCCGCTGCCCATCACCGTGATCAGCGAGCTGGTGGGGGTGCCGAAGGCGGACCGGCCGGAGTGGCGGAAGTGGGCCACCGCGCTGGTGACGATGAACCGCGAGACGATTCCCGGCGCGATGCGGGACATGGTCGCGCACTGCCGGGACCTCATCGCCCGGCGCCGTGCCGAGCCCACGGGCGACCTGATCACCGGGATGGTGGCGGCGCAGGAGGACGGCGCCGAGGTGCTTTCTCCCGCGGTGGCGCACGACAGCGCCGATCGCCTGACCGACACCGAGATCGTCACCATGATCCTGACGCTGGTGCTGGCCGGCCACGAGACCACCGCGCACCTGGTCTCCAACGGCACCCTGGCCCTGCTGCAGCACCCCGACCAGCTCGACCGGCTGCGCCGCGACCCGTCGCTGTGGCCGGGCGCGGTCGACGAGCTGATGCGCTTCTGCGGGCCCGTGCACGTCACACGGCTGCGCTACGCCACCGAGGACGTCGAGCTGGGCGGTGTCACGATCCACGCCGGTGACGCGGTGCAGTCGGTGCTGGTGTCGTCGAACTTCGACCCGCGCGTCTACGAGGATCCCGAGCGCCTCGACGTCACCCGGAAGCCCGCGGGCCGCGGCGACGGGCACGTCGGGTTCGGGCACGGCGCCCACTACTGCCTGGGTGCCGCCCTGGCCCGGCAGGAGGGTGAGGTGGCCCTGCACGCGCTGGTGGACCGGTTCCCCGCGCTCGCCCTCGACGGCCCGACGGAGTGGGTGCCGCTGCCCGGCTCGCACCGGCTGACCGCCCTCCCGGTGCGGCTGGCCTGACCGCGGTCGTGCGCGGAAATCAGTGCCCTGGCACTGATTTCCGCGCACAGGGGGTGTCAGTAGGACTTCGGCAGCCCCAGCGTGTGCTGGGCGATGAAGTTCAGGATCATCTCCCGGCTCACCGGGGCGATCCGGGCCGTGCGGACGGCGCCGATCAGCGTGCCCACCCCGTACTCGACGGCCATGCCGTTGCCGCCGTGGGCCTGCACCGCGGCGTCCACGGCGTTGATGGCGGCCTCGGCGGCGGCGTACTTGGCGATGTTGGCGGCCTCGCCGGCGGCCGCGTGGTCGCCGGCGTCGTAGAACCACGCCGCCCGGGTCGTCGCCATCCGGGCCAGCTCCACCTCCACGTGCGCCTTCGCCAGCGGGTGGGCGATCGCCTGGTGGCTGCCGATCGGGGCCTTCCAGACCGTGCGGTCCTTCGCGTACTCCGTGCCCTTGCGCAGCGCGTAGCGGGCCAGGCCGTTGGAGTACGCGGCGACGGTGATCCGCTCCGGGTTGAGCCCGGCGAACAGGGCCGCGAGCCCGGCCTCCTCGCCGCCGACCAGCGCGTCGTCGGGGAGGTGGGCGTCGTCGAAGAAGACCGTGAACTGCTTCTCCGGGCTCTGGATGGCCATCTCGATGGGCTGGTAGGTCATGCCCGGTGTGTCGGTCGGGACGATGAACATGGCCGGTCGCAGGGTCCCCCGTGCCGACCCCTTCTGGGCCCCTTCCAGCCGCGCCACCACGAGCGTCGCCTCGGTCTCGTCGACGCCGGAGATGTAGTACTTGGTGCCGCTGAGCCGCCACCCGCCGGCCGGGTCGCGACGGGCCGTCGTGGTGATGTTGTGGGAGTTGGACCCCGCGTCGGGCTCGGTGATGGCGAACGACATCTTCGCGCTGCCGTCGGCGAAGCGGGGGAGCCAGCGCTCCTTCTGCTCGACGGTGCCGCTGGTGGCGATCACGGTGGCGGCGATGGCGGGCGAGACCACGATCAGCAGCAGCGGGCATCCCGCCGCCGCGATCTCCTCCGCGACGATCGACAGCTCCACCATCCCGGCCCCGCCGCCGCCGTACTCCGCGGGCACGGCCACGCCGAGGTAGCCGTTGTCCCCGGCCTCCTTCCACAGCTCCGAGGTCTTCGCGCCGGAGCGGGCCTTCTCGAGGAAGTAGTCGTGGCCGTACTTGGCGGCCATCGCGGCCACGGACGCCCGCAGCAGCTGCTGCTCGTCGGTCTCCCGGAGATCCATCTGTCCCACAGTAGAAGCACTCAACGGGGTGCGGGACCGGCGGGCGGAAGTGCTCGTCCGCGTGCGCAGCGCGCAGTGGACGGTCGCTCCTACGGTTGCGGTGTCGGCGTCCGTTCGCGGTCGCCCAGACGCGGCCGGCCGGCGACGGCAGGTTCGGCCCGGCGCAGGTCCACCACCCCACAGCCGGCTTCAGCCGCCCCGCGCTCCGCGGGGTGGTCCCGCGCTACACCCCGTGCCTGGTGTGCCCGGCCCGCCGGCGAAGGGAAAGACCAGCTCGTACCTGACGAGCGGCATCTCGGAGCGGTCAGGGCCGCCGGTCGTGGAGCAGCAGGAGCAGGTAGGCCGCCACGGTCTGGGCGTCGACGATCTCGGAGCGGCGCACCATCTCCTCGAACTCGGCGGTGCTGAACCAGGCGGCCCGCATGTCCTGCTCGGTGTGCTCGCGCCGCACCGGCCCCTCGACCAGCTCCGTCGCGAGGAAGACGTGCTCGCGCTGGCTGGACATGCCCGGTGCGATGTCCATGTCCCCCAGCAGCTCCATGCGTCCGGCGACCAGGCCCGTCTCCTCCTCCAGCTCGCGGGCCGCGAGCACGGCGGGCTCGAGCTCGGCCCGGTCGGGGGCGGTGCCCATGGGGAACTCCCAGCGCCGCGCCCCGACCGGGTACCGGAACTGCTCGACGAGGTGCAGCCGGTCGCCGTCCCGGGGGATGACCACGGCGGCGGTCGGCTTGTCGACCACCCCGTAGATCCCGTCCGTGCCGTCGGAGCGCCGGACGGCGTCCTCCCGCACCGTCATCCAGGCGTTGGCGTAGACCTCACGGCTGCTGATCGTCTCCACGGCCCGAGTATCGACGGGGCGGGTAGGGGCCGAGGTAGGGGTATCCGATCCCGGCGGCCCACAGCCAGCCGTTGTCGGTGGCGAGGTGCTGCACGACGGCGCGGCCGAAGGCGCGCAGGGCGCGTGACCAGTGGGGCATGCTCGAGCTGCTCATGATCGTCTCCTAGACGGACGGCGAGAGGGACGGAAGGACGGAGCGGCCGCCGACCAGCACGGCGACGGGACGGAGCAGGTCGGCGATGTCGGCCAGCGGGTCGCCCGCGACGGCGAGCAGGTCGGCGTCGAAGCCGGGGGCGACGCGGCCCTTGCGGTCGCCGAGCCCCACCACCTGAGCGGCCACGTGGGTGCCCGCGCGCAGGGCGTCGACCGGCGTCATCCCGAGCTCGGTGAGCTGCGCGAGGCCGAGGGGCAGCACGCCGTGCGGCTTGACCGGGGCGATGCCGGCGTCGGTGCCGGCGACGACCAGGGCGCCCTCCCGGACGAGCCGGCCGATCGCGGCGAGCATCGCGGGCAGGTGCCGCAGCAGCTCCGCCGGCGCGACGATGCCCTCGACGGGGCGGATCCCCATCGTGGCGCCCACCGCGATCCGGCGGGCCACGATCGCGGCCACCACGTCGTCGGGGGTGTGCACGCCGTCGGCGGTGCGGAACGCGCAGTGCTCGATGCCGTCGACGCCGGCCGCCACCGCGTCGACGATCGCGTCGAGGGCGTGCGCGTGGGCGGTGACCGGGAGGCCGTGACGGTGGGCCTCGGTGACGAGGAACCGCAGCTCGGAGGGGGAGAACTGGGCCTGGTGCACCACCGTGCCGGCGGTCATCATGCCGCCGCTGGCCATCACCTTGATTACGTCGGCTCCGCGCTGCACGTGCTCGTCGACCGCCGCCCGGATGCCGTCGACCCCACGGGCGATCCCGCCGAGGAAGTGGCAGTGGCCGCCCTCGGACGTGATCGGCGGGCCGGCGGCCACGATCGTCGGCTGCGGGCCGGTCGCGGTCTCGCGGTAGCGCAGCGACAGGTAGTCGCGGTCGCCCAGGTCGCGCACGGTGGTCACGCCGGCGGCCAGCTGCCCGGCGGCGGCGTCGGCCATCGCGGCCAGCACGGCGTCGTCGTCGCGGTCGGCGAGCGACGCGACGGGATCGGGGCCGGCGTCGAAGCAGAGGTGGACGTGGGTGTCGATCAAACCGGGCAGCAGGGTGGCGCCGGGCAGCTCCACGAGCTCGGCGTCCGGAGGGACCGGGGCGCGCGGCCCGGAGTCGACGGCGGTGATCCTCCTGTCCTCGACGACGACGAGCGGGTCGGCGACCGAGGCCGCCCCGTCGAAGAGGCGGTCGGCGCGGATGGCGGTGCGGGATCGGGTCATGCCGGAAGTTCTACGAGGTCAGAGCGCTCCCGCCATCGTGGAAAGCACGCAGGAGCGGTACTGAATCCGCGCTAGCGTGTCGTCCGTGGAGCCCCGGTTGGTCGGCCGGGCCGTCGAGCTGAAGGAGCTCGTCGGCCGGCTGGACGAGGCGCTGGGCGGTCGCGCCGGGCTCGTCCTCGTCTCCGGTGAGCCCGGGATCGGCAAGACCCGTCTCGTCGCGGAGCTGGGCCGGCTCGCCGCGGCGCGGGCGGTGCCCGTGCTGTGGGGCGGGTGCACCGACGAGGACGGCGCACCCGCGTTCTGGCCGTGGCGCCGGATCCTGCGTGCCTGGCTGGCCACCGCCTCCCCCGAGCGCGTCGGGACGCTCCTGGCGGGGCGCCGTGGGGACCTGGCGCGGATCGCCCCCGAACTGGGCCCGGCCGCACCGACGGACGGCCCCGAGCAGCGCTTCGCCCTCTTCGACACGGTGGCGGGGTTCCTCACCGACCTCGCGGCGCCCACCGGCCTCGTCCTCGTGCTCGACGACGTGCAGTGGGCCGACCCGGCGTCGCGGGCGCTGCTCACGCACCTCGCCCGGGAGACGGCCGACGCCCGGCTGCTCATGGTGGCCACCTACCGCACGGCGGAGCTGGCCGGGACCTGGCTGCCCGGCGCCGTCCGCCTGGAGCTGGCGGGGCTCGACGAACCGGACGTGGCGACGGCACTGGCCGACCGCCTCGGCCGGGCCCCGTCGGCCGGGATGGTCGCCACGGTCACCCGCCGCACGCGCGGCAACCCGTTCTTCGTCGGCGAGCTGGGCCGGGCGTGGACGAGCGACCCCGACGCGTCGCGGGTGCCGGCCGCCGTGCGTGACGTGGTCCGCCGGCGGCTGGCCCGGCTGCCCGACGCCGCACGGGCGTTGCTCGACGTCGCCGCGGTGATCGGCCGCGAGCCCGATCTCGCGCTGGTGGCCGGGGCGGCCGGCGTCACGGCGGGCGACCTGCTCGACCTGCTGCGGCCGGCCGTCGACGACGGTCTGCTGGAGCGTCCGCCCGGGCGTCCCGGGCTGCGGTTCGGTCACGACCTCGTGCGGGAGACGCTGCTCGTCGAGCTGGCCCCGGCCGACCGCGCCCGGATCCACCTGGCCGCGGTCGGCGTGCTGGAACCCGCCGCGGGGGATCCGGACGTGCTGCCGGAGCTGGCCCACCACGCGCTCGCGGCGCTCCCGCTCGGCGACGCCGGCGCGGCGTGCGGGTGGACGTGCGGCGCGGCCCGGCTGGCCACGGCGCAGCTGGCCTACGAGGAGGCGGCGCGCCTGTACGGCCGGGCGCAGGCCGTCGGTGCCGCGGTGCTCGTCCCGGCCGAGCGGATCGAGCTCCTGCTGGACACCGCCCGGGCGCAGGCGCTCGCCCACGACGTACCGGCCGCGATCGGGACCTGTACCGAGGCGGCGGAGCTGGCGCGGCGCACGGGCGACCACGCCGCGCTGGGGCGGGCTGCGCTCGGCATGCCGGAGGTGTCGGAGGCCGAATGGCTCGTCACCGTGCAGGGGTGGTGCACCGAGGCCCTGCGCGGGCTGCCCGGGACCGACAGCCCCCTGCGGGCCCGGCTGCTGGCACAGCTCGCGCACTGTCGCGTGCTGGCCGCCGACCGCCCGGGCATGCTGGCCGCCAGCGAGGAGTCCCTCGCGATGGCCGAACGGCTCGACGACTCGTCGTCGCTGGTCAGTGCGCTGAGGTCCCGGCAGCTGGTCTTCTCCGACGCCGACGGCAACGCCGCCCGTCTCGTGCTCGGCGGGCGCATGCTCGCGGTGGCGGAGCGGTCGGGCAGCGCGTCCGACGCGATGTGGGGCCACCTCTGGCGGTTCGACGCGCTGCTGCAGGCCGGCCGGGTCGCCGAGGCCGAGGCCGAGGTGGACCTGCTGGAACCCATCGTCGTCGCACTCCGCCAGCCGATGGCCCGGCTGCACCTGCTGCGCAGCCGCGTGGCGCTGGCGTTCGGGCGCGGCCGGTTCACCGAGGCGGCGCAGCTCAACGACGAGTCGATCGCCCTCGCGCTGGACGGCGGGCACCAGGGGGCCGCCGCGACGGGCCGGTCGCTGCGCTTCACCCTCGCCGCGCTCACCGGTGGCGATCCCGGCGACGTGTCCTGGTTCCTCGGCAACCCCGCCCTGGAACAGTCGTTCACGGGTCTGTCGCGGGCGTCCTACGCCCAGATGCTCGTCGCGTCCGGTCGGGCGGCCGAGGCCCGCCGCTGGTACGAGGGCCTGCCCGGGCCGGGTTCGCCGCGGATCCCGGCGTTCATGGGCATGACCGTGGAGGTGGTGCGGGCGCAGCTGGCCGCCGACCTCGGTGACGCCGGCACGGCCGGGACCTGCCACCGGTTGCTGCTGCCCTACGCCGACCTGCACGCCGTCGGCGGCGCCGGGGCGATCACCACGAGCGGCTCGATGCACCTCTATCTGGGCATGGCCGCGCTCGCCGCCGGCCGCCCGGATGCGGCCGTCCGGCACCTGCGCACGGCCGTCACGGTCAACGACGCCGCCGGGTTGGCGCCGTTCGCGGCCCTCGCGCGCTACCGGCTCGCGACCGCGTTGCGGGCCGGTGGCCGGGCCCTCGACGAGGCCGCCGCCCTGGCCGCCGCGGCCGGTGCGACCGCCGACCGGCTGGGCATGGCGCCGCTGCGAGCGCAGGTCGACGCAATGGCCTCCGACGACGGCGGCCCGCTCAGCCGCCGTGAGGCCGAGATCGCCGAGCTGGTGGGCCGGGGCCTGACCAACCGCCAGATCGCGGCCGCCGCCCACATCTCCGAGCGCACGGTGGAGACCCACGTCCAGCACGTCCTGGCCAAGCTGGGCTTCTCCGGCCGCAGCCAGATCGCGGCGTGGGTGGCGACCCGGAGGCAGTAGGGTCTCGCCGGTGCGTCTCGTCATCGCTCGCTGCCAGGTCGACTACGTCGGCCGCCTCACCGCCCACCTCCCCATGGCCCCGCGGCTGTTGCTGGTGAAGGCCGACGGGTCGGTGAGCATCCACGCCGACGACCGCGCCTACAAGCCGCTGAACTGGATGAGCCCGCCGTGCTGGCTCGAGGAGCAGCCCGGCGTGTGGACGGTGCGCAACAAGGCCGACGAGTCGCTCGTCATCACCATCGACGAGGTGCTGCACGACACGAAGCACGAGCTGGGAGTCGACCCCGGCCTGGTCAAGGACGGTGTGGAGGCACACCTGCAGGAGCTTCTGGCCGCCCACCCGACCACGTTCGGCGAGGGCTACACGCTGGTGCGCCGCGAGTACATGACGGCGATCGGGCCGGTCGACCTGCTGCTGCGCGACGCGGCGGGGAAGTCCGTGGCCGTCGAGGTGAAGCGGCGCGGTGAGATCGACGGCGTCGAGCAGCTCACCCGCTACCTCGAGCTCATGAACCGCGACCCGCTGCTCGCGCCGGTCGCGGGCGTCTACGCGGCCCAGCAGATCAAGCCCCAGGCCCGCACGCTGGCCGAGGACCGCGGCATCCGTTGTCTCGTGGTCGACTACGACGCCCTGCGCGGCACTGAGAGCACGGATCTGCGCCTGTTCTAGCGGCTCCGCCGCCCGTGCGCGGAAAACGGTGTCGGAGCACTGATTTCCGCGCACGACCCCGGGGCCTACTCTGGAGTAGTGACCGCCACCGAGGTGCCCGCAGACGCCGTACCGGCGACCTTCGAGTCGCTCGACCCCCGTACCGGCGAGGTCGTCGGTACCCATCCCGTCCACGACGAGGCCGCCGTCGAGCAGGCCGTCGCCCGGGCCGTCGAGGCGGGCCAGTGGTGGGCCGGTCTCGGTTTCACCGAGCGCGGCAAGCGGCTGGGGGAGTGGCGCAAGGCGCTCGTCCGGCGCCTCGACGACATCGCCCGCGTCGTGTCCGACGAGACCGGCAAGCCGTTCGACGACTCCCGCCTCGAGCTCGTACTGGCCATCGACCACCTCGACTGGGCCGCGAAGCACGCCGAGAAGGTCCTCGGGAAGCGCAAGGTCTCGTCCGGGATGCTCATGGCCAACCAGGCCGCGACGATCACCTACGCGCCGATCGGCGTCGTCGGCGTCATCGGGCCGTGGAACTACCCGGTGTTCACACCGATGGGCTCCATCGGCTACGCGCTCGCGGCCGGCAACGCCGTGGTGTTCAAGCCCAGCGAGCTGACGCCGGGCGTCGGCACCGCGCTGGCCGACTCGCTCGCCGAGATCGCCGAGGGCCACCCCCTGCTGCAGGTCGTCACCGGGTTCGGGGAGACCGGCGCCGCGCTGTGCCGCGCGAAGGGCGTCGGCAAGATCGCCTTCACCGGCTCCACCGCCACCGGCAAGCGCGTGATGGCCGCCTGCGCCGACACCCTCACCCCGGTGCTCATCGAGTGCGGCGGCAAGGACCCGCTGATCGTCGACGTGGATGCCGATCTCGAGGCCGCCGCCGACGCCACCGTCTGGGGCGGCATGTCCAACGCGGGTCAGACCTGCGTCGGCGTCGAGCGCGTGTACGTCGTCGAGCAGGTCGCCGACCGGTTCATCAGCCACGTCGTGCGCAAGGCCGAGGCGCTGCGCCCCGGCGACTTCGGCCCCATGACCATGGCGTCCCAGTCCGACATCGTCGCCGGTCACGTGGACGACGCGCTGGCGAAGGGCGGCCGCGCCGTGGTCGGCGGGCCGTCGTCGGTGCACCCGCCGTTCATCGACCCCGTCGTGATCGTCGACGTGCCCGAGGACTCCACCGCGATCACCGAGGAGACGTTCGGGCCGCTGATCGTCGTCAACCGCGTGCCGGACGTCGACGAGGCCGTGCGCCGCGCCAACGGCACCGGCTACGGCCTGGGCGCCACCGTGTTCTCGAAGAAGCGCGGCGAGGAGATCGCGGCGCAGCTGCGCTGCGGCATGGTGGCGATCAACAGCGTGATCTCGTTCGCCGGCATCCCGGCCCTGCCCTTCGGCGGGGTCGGCGACTCCGGGTTCGGGCGCATCCACGGCCAGGACGGGCTGCGGGAGTTCACCCGGCCCCAGGCCGTGGCGCGCCAGAAGTTCGCCCTGCCCATCGCGGTGACCAGCTTCAAGCGCACCTCCCGCGGCATGAACGCGCTGCTCGGGCTGGTGCGGCTGCGGCACGGGCGTTAGTCACAGCCGGGCCCGGGCACGCCGCGGGTCTGGGAGGATCCCGGGAAATCCAACGACGGAGGTAGATGGTGGCACGCGAGTTCCGGACGGTCGGCGTGGTCGGCCTGGGCACCATGGGCGCAGGCATCGTGGAGGTCTTCGCCCGCAACGGGCTGCAGGTGATCGCCGCGGAGACCGACACCGATGCCGTCGCGCGCGGCCGCCAGCACCTGGAGACGTCCACGTCACGGGCGGTCGGCCGCGGCAAGCTCACCCAGGAGGACGCGGACGCCCTGCTGGGCCGCATCACCACCACCACGTCGCTCGCCGACCTCGGCGACGCCGACCTCGTCATCGAGGCCGTGCCCGAGAACCTCGACCTCAAGGCTCAGATCTTCACCGAGCTCGACAAGGTCTGCCGGCCCGACGCGATCCTGGCCTCCAACACCTCCTCGCTCTCGGTCACCGAGCTCGCCGTCCGCACCGGGCGTCCCGGCAAGGTCCTCGGGATGCACTTCTTCAACCCCGCGCCCGTGCAGGCGCTGGTGGAGCTCGTCCGCACCGTCGTCACCGAGCAGGACGTGGTCGACGACGTGAAGGCCTTCGCCGCCACGCTCGACAAGGTGCCCGTCGTCATCGGCGACCGCGCCGGCTTCATCGCCAACGCGTTGCTGTTCGGCTACCTCAACCACGCCGCGAAGATGTACGAGCAGCGCTACGCCAGCCGCGAGGACCTCGACGCGGCCATGCGCTACGGCTGCGGCTACCCGATGGGCCCGCTCGCCCTGCTCGACCTGATCGGGCTCGACACGAGCTACGAGATCCTCGACACGATGTACAAGCAGTCCCGCAACCAGATGCACGCCCCCGCCCCCGTGCTCAAGCAGATGATCACCGCCGGGCTGCTCGGGCGGAAGTCGGGCCGCGGCTTCTACACGTACTCCGCGCCGCACAAGTCCGAGGTCGTCGCCGACGCCCTGACCCCCAGCGGCACCGTCCCCGAGGACGTCACGATCCGCGACGTGCAGCGGGTCGGCGTCGTCGGCACGGGCACCATGGCCTCGGGCATCGTCGAGGTGCTGGCCAAGGCCGGGCTCGACGTGATCGTCCGCGGGCGCAGCGACTCGAAGGTCTCCTCGTCCGTCGCGGGGATCAGGAAGTCGCTGGAGAAGTCGGTGGTGCGCGGCCGCATGACCGAGGACGACCGCGACTCCACGCTGGCCCGGATCACCGGCACCACGCGGCTGGAGGACTTCGCCGACGTCGACCTCGTGGTCGAGGCCATCGCCGAGGAGCTCGACGTCAAGCGCGCGGTGTTCGCGGCGCTGGACGAGATCTGCAAGCCCGGTGCGATCCTGGCCACCACCACGTCGTCGCTGCCGGTGGTCGAGTGCGCGGCGGCCACCACGCGGCCGTCCGACGTGATCGGGCTGCACTTCTTCAACCCGGCCCCGGCGATGAAGCTGGTGGAGGTGGTCTCCACGATCACCACCGCCCCCGACGTCGCGGCCACCGCCCTCGCGCTGTGCACCCGCCTCAAGAAGGTGCCGGTGAGCTGCGGCGACCGCGCCGGGTTCATCGTCAACGCGCTGCTGTTCCCGTACCTCAACGACGCCGTGAAGATGCTCGAGGCGCACTACGCCACGGCCGACGACATCGACGCCGCCATGAAGACCGGCTGCGCGCTGCCGATGGGGCCGTTCGAGCTGCTCGACGTGGTCGGGCTCGACGTGTCGCTGGCCATCGAGCGCTCGCTGTACGGGGAGTTCCGGGAGGCCGGGTTCGCACCCGCCCCGCTGCTGGAGCACCTCGTCACGGCCGGTCGGCTCGGTCGCAAGACCGGTCACGGTTTCCGGGACTACGCCGCGCGCTGAGCGGCGTTGCACCTGCCATGGGACGACGGACGCGCCGGCTGCAGCGCACGGAACACGTGCCGCTGCGGTCGGCGTCGTTCACCCGGGCCGAGAGCGGCTCCGACGGCGAGTGGCTGGTGCGCAACGTGCCCGGCTCGTCGTCGGCGAAGTGGTACCGCTGCCCGGGCTGCGACCAGGAGATCCCGGCCGGCACCCCGCACGTGGTGGCGTGGCCCGCGGCCGAGTTCGGCTCGGTGGAGGACCGCAGGCACTGGCACGCGCCGTGCTGGACGGCCCGGGGCCGGCGCAGGCCGGGCGGCCGGCGCTACTGAGTGACGGGAGCGGGCCGCCGCATCAGCGGCGGGCCGGGCTCGGGGTGCGGCGGGTCGGCGTCGGGGTGCGCACGGTGTCCGCGGCCGCGGTGGTGCTGCTCGCGGTGGTGCTCGCACTGTGACCGTTGCTGTCGCCGGCGGGGGCGTCGGCGGCCGATGCCGTGACGGTGTCGCGGACCGGCGCTGTCTCAGCGGCGGGTGCTGACTCGGGGCTCGGTTCCGGTGCGTCGACCGGGAGCTCCGCCACCGGCTGCGGATCCGACTGGGGGAGCCCCGCGTCGGGCGTGACCGCCGCAGGTGTGGTGATCTCGCCCTCCACCGGCCGGCCCAGGTCGCCGACCGTGCTGGCCAGGACGGCGCGGGTGCCGTCGAGCTGCTCGGCGAGCCGCCCGCGCAGCGCCACCAGCTCGGCCACCCGGCGCTGGGCGTCGGCGACGATCTGCGCGGCGGTGCGGCGGGCGTCCTCCACGAGGCTCCGCGCCTCGGCAGCGGCGGAGGCCCGCATCTCGGCCGTGATGCGTCGGGTGGACTCCTGCTCCGCGACGAGGGCCGTCAGGGCCTCCTTGCGGCGCTGGTCCATCGCGATGAAGAAGTCCTCCTCGACCAGCGCGCGCCGGGCCTCGGACTCGGACCAGGCCTGCGCCCGGGCCTGCTCGGCCTCAGCCGTGGCCGCGGCCAGCTTCTCGGCGGCCGCCCGGAGCTCGGACTCCTGCTCCGTGCGGAGCCGGGTGCGCTCGTGCTCCGCCGCCGCGTCGGCCTCGGCGATGGCCTGCGCGCTGGCCAGCCGGTCGGCCTCCAGCGCCGCGCGCAGCTCGGCGCGCTGCCGCTCCGCCGTCTCGGCGTCCGCGCGGACGGCGAGACGCACCGTGGCGACCTCGTTCTGCGCGTCGGCGACGATCTGCTCGGCCTTCTGCTCGGCCTCGCGGACCCGCCTGTTCACCTCGGTCTCGGCACGGGCGAGCATCTCCGCCACCTCGTCCTCGGCCAGCCGCAGCATCGATCGCATGCGCTCGCTCATGCCCTGCACGCTCTGCTGGGGGCTGACGAGCGTGCGCACCTGGGCGCGCAGGCGGTCGGCCCGGGCCCGGGAGTCGTCGAGCTCCCGGTTGAGCTGCGCAGCCTGGTCGAGGGCGGCGTCCCGATCCGTGGTCAGGATCCGGACGTCGGCGTCGAGCCGGCGCAGGTGGGCCTCCACCTGCGCCTGGTCGTAGCCCTTCCTGACCACCTCGAATGCGGCGTCGGGCGAGGGCACAACGGGGTCTCCGGCCATGAACTCACCGTACCGGGCCCACCCCGAAGGGTGGCGTGAAGAGTGCTGTGCGGGTGAACAGCCTCACGCATCGGGGTGACGCCCGGTGAACTCCTCTCGGATTCCGCGACCGTCAGATTCCACGGAAGCGATTGATCGCGTCGATGTGCTTGGCCCGCAGCTCCGGGTCGGTGACCCCGAGGCCCTCCTCGGGCGCGAGCGCCAGCACACCGACCTTGCCCTGGTGGCTGTTGGTGTGCACGTCCATCGCCGCCTGGCCCGTGTCCTCGAGGGAGTACACCTTCGAGAGCGTGGGGTGGATGAGGCCCTTCGCGATGAGCCGGTTGGCCTCGAACGACTCGCGGTAGTTCGCGAAGTGCGAGCCGACGATGCGCTTGAGGTTCATCCACAGGAAGCGGTTGTCGTAGGTGTGCATGTAGCCCGAGGTGGACGCGCAGGTGACGATCGTGCCGCCCTTGCGCGTGACGTAGACGCTGGCGCCGAACGTCTCCCGCCCCGGGTGCTCGAAGACGATGTCGGGGTCGTCACCCCCGGTGAGCTCGCGGATCTTCCCGCCGAACCGCTTCCACTCCTTGGGGTCCTGGTTGTCCTCGTCCTTCCAGAACCGGTAGCCCTCCGCGGAGCGGTCGATGATCAGCTCGGCGCCCATCCTGCGGCAGATCTCGGCCTTCTCCGGCGACGAGACGACGCACACCGGCGTGGCCCCGCCGTTGAGGGCGAACTGGGTGGCGTAGGAGCCCAGCCCTCCGGACGCGCCCCAGATGAGGACCGTGTCGCCCTGCTTCATGGCGGCACCGTTGCGGGAGACGAGCTGCCGGTAGGCCGTGGAGTTGACCAGGCCGGGAGCAGCGGCCTCCTCCCACGTCAGGTGCGCGGGCTTGGCCATCAGCTGGTTGGACTTGACCAGCGCGAGCTGGGCGAGCCCGCCGAAGTTGGTTTCGAAGCCCCAGATGCGCTGCTCGGGGTCCATCATCGAGTCGCCGTGGCCGTCGGGGCTCTCCAGTTCCACCGAGAGGCAGTGCGCCACGACCTGGTCGCCCGGCTTCCACGCGTTGACGCCGGGACCGGTGCGCAGCACGACGCCGGCCAGGTCGGAGCCCACGATGTGGTACGGCAGGTCGTGCCGCTTGGTGAGCGGCGAGATCTTCCCGTAGCGCTTGAGGAAGCTGAACGTGGAGACCGGTTCGAAGATCGAGGTCCACACGGTGTTGTAGTTGATGGCGCTGGCCATCACCGCGACGATGGCCTCGCCCGGGCCCAGCTCCGGCGTGGGCACGTCCTCGACGTGGAGGCTCTTGCGAGGGTCCTTTTCACGCGAGGGCATGCCCGCGAACATCTCCGCCTCGTCCTCGTGGACGGTGACGGCGCGGTAGTGCTCGGGCACGGCGAGCCCGCCGAGCGCGTCGTGCTCTCCCGCGAGAATCGCGTCGAGGATCTCCTGCACGGCTGGCCTCCGATGGCGTCGTCTGCTTGGTATCCCGAAAGTTACTGCGCGGTATGGTACCCGTGACCCTGCAAAGTGAGAGTTTCCGCCCAGCGATGGTGACAATCGCCATCTCGAACGGTCCAGAGACCGGTTCAGTGCGCGGCCGCGGGCTCCACGAGCTCGACGAGCACTCCGCCGGCGTCCTTCGGGTGCACGAAGTTGATGCGCGACTCGGCCGTGCCCCGGCGCGGTGCGTCGTAGAGCAGCCGGATGCCCTTTTCACGGAGGGCGGCGCTCGTGGCCTCGATGTCGGTGACGCGGTAGGCCATCTGCTGGATGCCGGGGCCGTTGCGGTCCAGGAACTTGCCGATCGCCGAATCGGGGCGCAGGGGCGCGAGCAGCTGGATCGCGGTGCCGGAGTCGCCGGGCGCGGACAGCATGGCCTCGCGCACGCCCTGTTCCTCGTTGACCTCCTCGTGCGTGGCGACGAGCCCGAAGGTGGCGCCGTAGAACGCGATGGCCTCGTCGAGGTCGGCGACCGCGATGCCGACGTGGTCGACCCCGATGACACCCGTGTACGTCTGTTCTCCCATGCCGGGAATGTAACCCGGACGGCCGCTGACGTGGCGTTGTGCCACGTATCACCACCGTGACGTGGCCGCGGGCCGGGATCGTGGGTCCGCCCGGCGGGTATCGTCGGCCAACCCCTGCCACCGCAGTCGCTGGAGGAAACGTGTCCGGAACCGTCATCGTCGCAGGAGCACGCACCCCGATGGGGCGTCTGCTGGGCTCGCTCAAGGGCTTCACGGGCGCACAGCTCGGAGGTGTGGCGATCAAGGCGGCGCTCGAACGCGCGGGCGTGGCCCCCGAGCAGGTGCAGTACACGATCATGGGACAGGTGCTGACCGCCGGCGCCGGCCAGATCCCGGCCCGGCAGGCGGCCGTGGCCGGGGGCATCCCGATGGACGTGCCCGCGTTGACCATCAACAAGGTCTGCCTCTCGGGCATCGACGCCATCGCGCTGGCCGACCAGCTCATCCGCGCCGGTGAGGCCGACATCATCGTGGCCGGCGGCCAGGAGTCGATGACCCAGGCGCCGCACCTGCTGGGCAAGAGCCGCGAGGGCTACAAGTACGGCGACGTGACCATGCAGGACCACATGGCCTACGACGGCCTGTTCTGCGCGTTCGACCAGGTGGCGATGGGCGCGTCCACCGAGAAGTACAACAGCCGCTACGAGATCACCCGCGCCGAGCAGGACGAGTTCGCCGCCCGCTCGCACCGGCGCGCCGCCGCCGCCGTGGAGAAGGGCTACTTCGCCGAGGAGATCACCCCGGTGTCGATCCCCCAGCGCAAGGGCGACCCGGTCGAGTTCTCCCTCGACGAGGGCATCCGGCCCGACACCACCGCCGAGGGGCTCGCCAAGCTCCGACCCGCCTTCTCCTCCGACGGCACGATCACCGCGGGCTCGTCCTCGCCGATCTCCGACGGGGCCGCCGCCGTGGTCGTGATGAGCAAGGCCAAGGCCGAGGAGCTGGGCCTGACCTGGCTCGCCGAGATCGGCGCCCAGGGCATGGTGGCCGGCCCGGACGCGAGCCTGCACGAGCAGCCGGCCAACGCCATCGCGAAGGCCTGCGAGAAGGAGGGCATCACGCCCGCCGACCTCGACCTCATCGAGATCAACGAGGCGTTCGCCGCCGTGGGCATCGTCTCGGCCCGCAAGCTCGGCATCGACGAGGACAAGGTGAACGTCAACGGCGGGGCCATCGCGCTGGGCCACCCGATCGGCATGTCGGGCGCCCGCATCGCGCTGAGCCTGGCGCTGGAGCTCAAGCGCCGCGGCGGCGGCGTGGGTGCGGCCGCCCTGTGCGGTGGCGGCGGGCAGGGCGACGCCCTGATCGTCCGGGTGCCGGCCGCGAGCTGAACCCTCGGTGATGGCACGGCGGCTCGACGTCCCGCAGCTGGTGGTGCGGGCCCGGCAGGGTGAGCAGCTCGCCGTGGGCCGCCTGTTGTCGCTCGTGGAATCCGACACCCCCGCAGGGCGCGACGCCCTGCGGGAGGTGGCGGCCGCCCTCGCCCCGTACACCGGCCGCGCGCACGTGGTGGGCCTGACCGGGCCACCCGGGGTGGGGAAGAGCACCACCACGTCGGCGCTGGTGGGAGCCCTGCGGGCGCAGAACCGGCGCGTGGGCGTGCTCGCCGTGGACCCGTCGTCACCGTTCTCCGGTGGAGCGTTGCTCGGCGATCGGGTGCGGATGGCCGAGCACGCCACCGACGACGGTGTGTTCATCCGCTCCATGGCCACCCGCGGCCACCTGGGCGGCCTGTCCTGGTCGACGCCGCAGGCGCTGCGGGTGCTCGACGCCGCCGGCTGCGACGTGGTGCTCATCGAGACCGTGGGCGTGGGGCAGAGCGAGGTGGAGGTGGTGGCGCTGGCCGACACCACCGTGGTGCTGCTGGCCCCGGGCATGGGCGACGGGGTGCAGGCCGCCAAGGCCGGCATCCTCGAGGTGGCCGACGTGTTCGTGGTGAACAAGGCGGACCGCGACGGCGCCGCCCAGGCCGTGCGCGACCTGCGCCACATGATCTCGCTGGGCGGCCGGGGCGACGCCGGGAGCTGGACCCGGCCGGTGGTGAGCACCGTGGCATCCCGCCAGGAGGGGCTCGAGGACCTCGTGGCCGCCCTCGACCGCCACCGCGAGTGGATCGACGCCCACGGTGAACGCCACCGGCGCAGGCTCGCCCGGGCCGCGGCCGAGATCGAGGCCATCACGCTGGACCGGATCCGGGACCGGATCGGTGACCTGCGGGGCGGCTCGGGCCTGCCCGATCTCGCGAAGCGGGTGGTGGCAGGCGACCTCGACCCGTACGGGGCCGCCGACGAGCTGGCCGGCAACGTCACCTCCTGAGCCCCGGTGCTCATGGTGCGCCGTCCAGCCGGGCCGGGATGCGCCTCGACCCGATGCGCGTGGCGATGGCCCGCGCCTGCCGGGCGTGCGCGGCCGCAGCGTTGGGATCCCGGGCCGCCACCGTGACGGCGAGATCGGCGTGCAGCTCCCCGCGGTGCCGCGCGGACGTCGGCCCGGCCGCGAGCGCCCCGGTCAGCGGCTGGAACGCCGCGGGATCGCCGAGCAACGACAGCGCGTGCCCCCGCCTGCGGTGCAGGTCGTCGAGTTCGACGTCGATCGTCGACGGCCAGAACATGTCGGGGACGACGGCCGCGCGCACCGCGGCGCGGGTGGCCTCCTCGGCGCGCCCGAAGGCGGCCTGCGCGGCGGGTGCCTGGCCGCCTGCCGCCCTCGCCAGCCCGACCGCCGCGGACCAGCGGGCGGTGGCGCCGGGCGGCCCTCCCGGCGGCTCATCGCCCAGCAGGACGAGAGCCGGTCCGGGCTCGCCGACCTCCACGAGGACGGTGGCCTGCCCGGCGAGTGCGGTGGCCGCGGCGACCGGCCGGCGGGCCACCGCGGCGGCCGAGTGGGCGCGGCGGTAGGCCTCCCACGCCAGGTCCGGCTCGCCCGCGTCGAGGTGCTGCGCGCCCGCCAGCGCGGCGGCGCCCGACAGCACGGAAGCCACGGCCTGGCGCGCGGCGGCGCCGAGGGTGTGCGCGAGGGTGTGGTGGAGCTGGGCCACCTGGGCCCGCACGAGAGCACCGGCCCCCGCCGTGCCGAGCTCGTCGTCGAGCCTGCCGGCCACGGCGAGCTGCTCGCGCCACAGCGCGACCACGGTGTGGTCGGCGGCGGCGGCCCCGGCCAGCGCCGCCCGTAGCCGCTCCGCCCCCTCGGCGGCCCGGACGGGCTGCGCCTCCGGATCGATCCCCAGCTCCCCGGCCGTGCGGCCGAACAGCTCCGCGAGCAGCTCCCGGTACTGCGGCTCCGGTACGACATGGCCGTTCTCCCACCGCGACAGGAGCGTCTTGAGGCTGGCCGCGGCGGCGACCGGCACGCCACGGCGGTGGCCGAGCCCGGCGATCTCACGGGCCGCCTCGCTCTGCGACCAGCCGCGCCCGACGCGGGCCGCACGGAGTGCGGCACCGCCGGGGACGGGCTCGGGGAGGTTCACGGATCCGAGAATGTCGGTGCCCGGTCGTACTGTCAACCCTGTTGAGGCAACAGGGCATCAACAGTGCGGGGAGGTGGCGTCATGGATCTCACGACGTGTTCGGTCTGCGCCGTGGTGGGAGCTGCGGGTGGAGCGGTCGGCGGCTTCTGCGTCGGGCGCAGGAGAACGCCGCGGGGGCGCAGGACGGCCGTCGGCGACCGACGGGTGCGCACGATGCGGTCCTGGCCGGGTGGGGGCCGGCGCTCGGGACGCCGTGGTGGGGGCGACCCGTCGCGGCCCGGTGGGGAGGGGCCGCGACGATGAGCGGAGGTCAGTCGAAGTCGCCCGCGGCCCGGCGCACCTGGCCGAGGAGCTCCGTCAGCTGCGTCTCCTGCTCGGGGCGCAGCCCCCGCAGCCCGAAGTCGATCCCCGTCACCGCCTCCGTCGCCTTCCCGAGCACCGCGACCCCGGCCTCGGTGATGCCGACCAGGGTCGCGCGCCGGTCGGTCGGGTGGGGGGTGCGGCGCACCAGTCCGTCGGCCTGGAGCCGGTCCACGATGTTGGTCACGCTCGTCGGGTGCAGCTGCAGCCGCTCGCCCATCACCCGCATCGGGAGCAGGCCGCGGCGGGAGAACGTCAGCAGCACCAGGGCCTCGTACCGGGCGAACGTCAGCCCGTGCGGGCGCAGTGCACCGTCCACGGCGGAGAGCAGGATCTGCTGCACCCGCATCACGCTCGTCACCGCGGCCATGGTGCGGGCGGGCCCGATCCTCTCGTCCCACATCTGGGCCGCCCGCATGATCGGATCGAACGGGAGGGGAGCGCGGGGGGCCATGACGCGCGACGCTAGCAGTGTCGCGTGCCGGTGCCGCCGGCCTGCGCGGGAGCGGGCGCGCGCGATGCCGGATGGATGGGGCAGGCTGCAGGCATGCTCTTCGCATTCAGCATCTCCCCGGCCGGCATCGAGGGCGCCACCGACGACAGCGTCGGTGACGTCGTGGCGGAGGCCGTGCGGGTCGTCCGCGAGTCGGGCCTGCCCAACGAGACCACCTCCATGTTCACCACCATCGAGGCCGAGACCTGGGACGAGGCCATGGCGGTGATCAAGAAGGCGGTCGAGGCCGTGCAGGCGCGGGCGCCGCGGGTCAGCCTGGTGCTCAAGGCCGACATCCGCCCGGCCCACAACTCGGGCCAGCTCACGGCCAAGGTCGAACGGGTCGAACGGGCCCTGGACGCCGATCGGGCACCGGAGGCGTGAGCCGCTTCGTCCTCGTCCACGGGGCCTGGCACGACGGCGGCTGCTGGACCCCGCTCGTCGGCGAGCTGACGCGTCGCGGGCACACCGCGGTCGCGGTCGACCTGCCGTCCGACCAGCCGGGGCTGGGCGCGCTCGACTACGCCGGGGTGGTGGAGCGGGCGGTCGGCACCGAGCCGTGCGTGCTCGTCGGCCACTCGCTGGGTGGGCTCACCGTGCCGGTGGTGGCGCAGGGCGCGGTGGCTGCGTCCGTGACGGCGATCGTGCTCGTCGCCGCACTGGTGCCGCAGCCCGGCCGGTCCTTCGACGACCAGAGCAGATCTGCCGACAGTCCCATGGCCGACGGGTTCGGCCGCGGCCAGCAGCGACACGACGACCGCACCACGTCGTGGCCGCCCGACGCGGCCAGGGCCGGGCTCTACGCCGGGGTGGCCGAGGAGTCGTCGTCGGAGGTGGTCGACGCGGCGGTGGCCGGGCTGCGGCGCCAGGCCTGGACGATCGGCCGGGAGGTCACGCCGCTCCTGTCGTGGCCCGCGGTGCCCACCACCGTCGTGGTGTGCCGGGACGACCGGGTCGTGGATCCGGGCCGGCTGGCCGAGCGCGGCCGGTCGCTGCCCGGTGCGCAGGTCGTGGAGCTGCCCGGCGGGCACTTCCCGATGCTGACCCGCCCCGCGGAGCTCGCGGACGTCCTCGTCGCGGCGGCCGGAGACGGGAAGAGGGGCCACCGCGAACGGTGACCCCTCCCCGAACCGGCCAACTCACATCTGGGCGATGTTCAGCGTGAAGAAGAAGACGCCGACGAGGATGGCGGCCACGCCGAGGCCGATCGCGATCTTGGCCAGCTTCGCCGCCAGCGGGCGGCGGACCGCGATCGCGCCGAGCACGATCGCGGCGGCGCCGAGCACCCACCCCGCGATCGAGATCGGGCTGGCGAGGAGGGCGATCACGCCGACGATCAGCGCGATCTTTCCGAGTCCGGCGCTCTCCTGCTTCGCGGTCTTCTTGCGGGCGTCGGTGAGCAGGCGGTCGGCGACGTTGTTCTCCGAGCTCATGCAGGTCCTCCGGGTGATTGCGTACACAGCGATCTACATACACAGAGCGACACTCTCGTCACTCCCACCTCATCAACGAGCCGATCCGAGCGGTGGTGCTCCGCCAGACCGGTGATCGATTGCGCGCTGCGTCCGACGGATCGCCGACGGTGACTGCGCAGGGTGACCGAACTCGACCGGAACGGACCAAGGTGTGCGGCAGCGACCCGACGACCTACTGTCGCGGCGGGTGCCTACGGAGCAGGAGATCGCGATGGAACAGCAGGTGGAGACCAGGGCGCGGCGGCTGTGGCGGGCGGTGGAGCCGGTGCACGCCGTCACCTACTTCGCGCCGGAGTCGAAGGAGGCGTGCGACGCCCTCGGTACCAAGGGCTTCTGGATGAGCTACTTCGCCCTCCGCGCCGCTCCGCTCGGGGCTGCGCCCGCCGAGCTGGTCACCGCGCTGTTCTACAACTTCCACCCGGCCATGGTCGCCCGCGCGGTGCCCGACGTGTGGGCCGTCGCCGCGCCGGAACGGTTCGTGGCGGCCCGTCTGGAGGCGGTGGACGCCGCGTTGCGCCGGCTGCTCGGAGCCGATGTCCTCAGCTCGCCGGAGGTTGCGGAGGCGGCCGGCATCGCGCGTGACGCCGCGCTGGCCGCCCCGACGGCCGGGCGGGCACTCGCGGCGGCCAACGCCGCCCTGGAGTGGCCCGACGCCCCGCACCTCCTGCTGTGGCACGCGCAGACGGTGCTGCGCGAGCACCGGGGCGACGGTCACGTGGCCGCGCTGCTCAGCGCGGGGCTCGATCCCGTGGAGGCGCTCGTGGTGTTCGCCGCCGGTGGGTCGGCCGCGGCGGAGAAGCTGCGGGAGCGGCGCGGCTGGTCCGAGCAGGAGTGGGCGGCCGCCGTCGACCGGCTGGCGGACCGCGACCTGCTCGACGGGGCAGGCGCGATCACCGACGCGGGCCGGGCCCTCGTCGTCGAGGTCGAGTCCCAGACCGACGCCCTGGCCGACGTGCCCTGGGCCGCGGTCGGTGACGCGCGGGCCGAGCGGCTGGTGGAACTCGTCGAGCCGCTGGTCGCCGCCATCGTGGCGGGCGGGGGCTTCATGGTGGACAACCCGATGGGGCTCAGGCCGCTCACGTCGGCCGGCTGATCCAGAATGCCCGTATGACGCAGGAGCCCCCGCCGTCGTGGCCGCGTCGGGACACCGGCCCCGAGGCGGACCCGACGATGGCGGTCGATCCGCTCACCGGTGAGCCGATGTCGGGCTGGTCGGTGGCCCGTGGGACCGACCTCACGAAGCCCGGGCGGGCGTCGGGCCGGGCGGAGGCCTACCGGGCCGGACCGGTCGACGGCGGCACGGAGGCGGCCCCTTCCTGGTCCGGCCACGACGCCGAGGGGTTCCCGCAACCCGGTGAGGGGCCGGCCGGCCATCCGGCACCCGGCGACGGGACCGCAGGCCATCCGCCGCCGGGTTACGGCCCGGCCACGTACCCGCCGCCGGGTTACGGCCCGGCCACGTACCCGCCGCCGGGTTACGGCCCGGCCACGTACCCGCCGTCGGGTTACGGCCCGGCCACGTACCCGCCGCCGTACTACGGGCCGCCCGGTTACCCGCCTCCCGGCTACCGGCCGGCGCCGTACCCGCCGGTGGGCCATCCGCTCGCCCGGCCCACCAACGGGCTGGCCATCGCCTCGCTCGTCCTCGGGGCCGTGTGGATGTTCTGGATCGGCAGCGTGCTGGCGCTGGTCCTCGGCTACGCCGCACGCGGCCAGATCCGGCGCACGGGGGAGGACGGCGACGGGGTCGCCGTCGCGGGCATCGTGCTGGGCTGGGTGGGGGTGGGTCTCCTGGTGCTGCTGGTCGTCGCCGGGGTGCTGGGGGACTCCTGACGGCGCCGGGTGCAGCACACGGACGGGAGCCGTCGTGCCAGGATGAACGGCGTGTCCCGACCTGATCCCCGTGCACGTGCCCAGACGGCCGCTCTGTCGTCATCGCTGGCGGGCGCGGTCGACCTCTCCGCCCTGAAGGCACGCGCCGAGGCCCCGCCCCGTCCTCCGCAGGCGCCGGGTGCCGCACCCGCCGCCGGCACCGGCTCCACCAGCGGTTTCGTCATCGACGTCACCGAGCAGGGCTTCCAGGCCGACGTTCTCGAGCGGTCGCTGCAGGTGCCCGTCGTGGTCGACCTGTGGGCCACCTGGTGCGAGCCCTGCAAGCAGCTCTCCCCGGTGCTCGAACGCCTGGCCGACGCCGCGAACGGCGCCTGGATCCTCGCGAAGGTCGACATCGACGCCAACCCGCGCATCGCGCAGGCGTTCGGCGTGCAGTCGATCCCGATGGTCGTCGCCGTGGTGGGCGGCCAGCCCGTCGACGCGTTCAACGGCGCCCAGCCCGAGCCGCAGATCCGGCAGTGGATCACCTCGCTGCTCGACGCCGTGCGCGACCGGATGCCCGCCGTCGCCGAGGCGGAGCGGGGTGCGGGCGCACCCGAGCCCGTCGAGGAGCCCGAGGACCCGCGGTTCACCGCCGCCGAGGACGCCCTCGAACGCGGCGAGTGGGCCGAGGCCGAGGCCGCCTACGAGGCGATCCTCGCGCAGGAGCCGGCCAACGAGCAGGCCAAGGCCGCCCTGGCGCAGGTGCGGTTCCTGGCCCGGGCCGAGCAGGTCGACCCCACCGCCGTCGAACGTGCCGACGCCGCCCCCGACGACATCGACGCGCAGCTCGCCGCCGCCGACGCCGAGCTGGCCGGCGAGGGCGTCGAGGAGGCGTTCGCGCGGCTCGTGGCCACGGCGGGCCGCACGTTCGGCGACGACCGCGACCGCGTCCGCGAGCACCTCGTGAGCCTGTTCGAGCTGTTCGCCCCCGACGACGCACGGGTCACGGCGGCCCGGCGGGCCCTGGCGCGCGTCCTGTTCTGACGCCGGTCGGGCCCGGCACGCCCCGACGCGCGCGCCCGGGCCCGACCGCGCGCGGCCGTCACCGCAGGCAGCTCGCGGCGCCCTGGCGCACGCCCTGCCGGAACCGGGTGACCCGGTCGAAGCCGTCCTCGCTCCCGTCGACCGTGCCCTGCGGGGAGCGCGCGGCCCAGTCGGCGGTGAGCAGGACCTGGACGGCCTCGTCGAGGTCGCCCGGGGAGAGCGTGAAGCTGCCCGACGGGTCGAGCAGGCGCGCCGTGTACGCACCGGCCAGGCAGACGGCGGCCGGGCCCTCCGCGGGCCGGCCCATCGCCGTCAGCGCGGCCATGGCGTAGCGGCTCGCGACGAGGGTGGCCGCCGCGTAGTCGCCGAACCGGTCCTCCAGGGTGGTCAGCGCGGGCCGGTCGACGTCGATCGATCCGTCGGCCGCGCAGAACCGGGCCGGTCCCTGCCCGGTGAGCGCCGGCCCGGAGCAGGACGCGCCGGGCGCGGTGCGCAGCGCCGGGGCCCGCCACCCGGGCGCCCGTGGCGCGGCCAGTGCTGTGAACCACTGCCGGGCGTCGGTCTCGACGGCGGGCAGCAGCTGGGCGAGGGGCAGGTTGCCCCCGCGGGCCTGGTCTGCGGCGGAGCCGAAGCGGCGTTCGGTGAAGGCCCGCCCGGCCACGGTCATGGCGGCGCACAGCGTCGGGCCACCCGTCCAGCCGTCCTGGAACGCGGAGACCCGGTCGAACGCGTTGCCGTGCGCGCTCGCGTCCGAGGGCCCGATGCCGACCGGGTCGCGGAACCCGACGAGCGCGAGCACCGCGGTGTCCCGGTCGCCGACGTCCAGCCCCGGCCGCCCGGAGAGGGACGCGAGGGTGGCACCGGCGTAGCAGTCGGACATCGCCTCCAGCAGGATCGTGGGGAAGGCCGCCGGATCGCGGGCCTGCTCCTCGTCGACACCGAGCCGCGTCTGCACGGCGTGCCCGACCTCGTGGGCGAGCACCACCACCACGCCCGCCGTGCCGAACTCCCGCCGGATCTGCGGCAGCAGCCCGTCGGCGTCCCAGACGACGGCGTCGGCCGCCGGGCAGTAGAACGCCTGGCCGTCGAGATCGGCGGCGCGCTCCACGCACGGCGGGGTGGCCGTGCTCCGGGACGCCGTGTGCACGGGCACGAAGCGGCGGATGTCGCGCCACGGCTGGCCGAACGCCGCGGGGAACGCCTGGTCCCAGAACCCCTGCAGCGCCGTGGTGACGTCGGAGAGATCGACGGGCGGCGGAGCCGCGATCGCCGCGGTGCCGGTGGCCGGCGCCGCACGTGCCCGTCCGGGCACGGATCGGGCGCAGCCGGTGACCAGCACGAGCAGCACGCACACCACTGCGGTGAGGCCGCGGATCGGGATGCGCACCCCGTCATCGTCTCCCGGCGGGTGGTCGTGGGGGAGCGGTTCGGAACAACTCGACCCGTACGGATAGCGTCGGGACCCGTGCCGTCCAGTGTGCTGACCCCGCCGGTCCGGTCCGCCACCCCGAGCCGGGTGGTGGCCGGCCTGCTCGTCCTCGCGTCGATCGCGACGGCGGTGGTGCTGGACATCCGCCATCCCGACGTCCTGCTGCGGCTCATCCCGTCCACGGACATGCGGGAGCTGCACGTCGACTTCGACACCTTCTGGCACTCGGCCGTCGCGATGGTGAACGGCACCGACATCTACGACACCCCCGCGAAGCTGCGCAACCTCAACCCGCCGCTGATGACGGTGCTGCTGGGCCCGTTCGCGCCGATGGACGAGGTGACGGCCTACCGGATCTGGGTGGCGCTGACGACGCTGATGGTGGCGGGGTCCGTCCTGCTCGTGGCGCGCGAGCTGCGGCTGCGGGCGGTGTTCACGGTGCCCGCGCTGCTGGCCGTGCTCGCGTCGTCCCCGCTGCACGGCACGCTGGTGCTCGGCCAGATCTACCCGGTGCTGCTGGTGGGGCTCGTGGCCGGCTGGATCGCCGAGCGGCGCGGCCACCCGGTGCTCGCGGCGGTGCTGTTCGGGATCACGGTGGCGCTCAAGCCGTCACTGGCGCCGATCCTGCTGCTGCCCGCGGTGCAGCGCCGGTGGGCGCCGTTCCGGGCCGGGATCCTCTCCGCCGCCGTGGCGTCGCTCGTCGGCGTGCTGGTGGCGGGTCCGTCGAGCGCGCTCGGCTGGCTGCGGATCGCGTTCAGCGAGCCGGTGCCCGACACCGTCGACAACGCGTCGCTGCCCGGGCTCGCCGTGCGGTTCGGGCTGCCGTCGTCGGTCGGGATGGCGGTGGGGCTCGTGGTGCTGGTGGGCACCCTCGTCTGGTGCGGACGCCACCGCGACCGCATCGAACCGGCCGGCACGGTGCTGTGGGCCGTGGTGGCCGCGGGGCTGCTGTTCTCCCCGATCGCCTGGCACAACTACCTGATGCTGCTGTTCCCGGGCGCGCTGATGCTGATCACCCTCGGGCGCGGGGCGGCCACCGCCGTGATGCTCGCGGTGGCCGTGATCCCCGTGTCCTGGAACGCCGACTGGCCGGCCGACGGGGTCGGCCAGGCCGTCGGCCGGTCCCTGTACTTCCTGGTCCTGCTCGGCTACTGGACGGTGCTGCTGCGGTCGGCCGGCCCCGACCCGGCCGGGGGCCGCTCCGAGCCGGAACCCGCCGGGGCGGCGCCGGGCCCGGCCTGAGCCACGACGTCGTCGGCCCGGCCCAGCGCATGCCGGCCGGTGAGCAGCGGCCCCTCGTCGTCGAGGTCGGCCAGCCGCTCGTCCAACCCGTCGCCCGCGTCGTCGGCGAAGTCCACCGGCAGCACCGGCTCCCCGGCGAGGGCCGCGGGCTCAGCCGCGACGGGCTCGGCCCCGACGCTCCCGGCCGCGACCGGTTCGGCGGCGACCGGTTCGGCTGCGACGGGCTCGGCGGCGACCGGATCGATGACGGCCTGTTCGGTCGCCGCCGATCCGGGCACGGCGGCCTCCACCGGCGCGTCGACCACCGGCGTCACCGGCGCTACCTCCGGCACGTCCGCCGAGACGGGGGCGGACGGAGCGTCCTCCACCGTGACGGCCAGCCTGCTCACCGCACCTTCGAACGGCTCCGGCGCCAGCCACAGCACCCCGGACGGGGGCAGCTGCAGCACCGCCGACGCCGGACGCCCGTGCCACACCGTCTGGTCGGCCTCCACCGCGCCGAAGTTGCCCACGCCCGAGCCGCCGTAGATCTCGGCGTCGGTGTTGAGCACCTCCTTCCAGCGGCCCGCGAACGGCAGCCCCACCCGGTAGTCGGGCTTGGGCGTGCCGGAGAAGTTCGCGACGCAGGCGATCACGGTGGGCTTGCCGTCGGGGTCGACGCCGTGGCGCAGGAAGCTGAACACGTTGCCCGCGGTGTCGTTGGCGTCGATCCACGAGAAGCCGTCGGGCGAGACGTCCTTCGTCCACATCGCGGAGTGGGCGCGGTAGGCGCGGTTGAGGTCGCCGACCATGCGCTTGATGCCCTCGTGCAGCGGCTCCTCCAGCAGGTGCCAGTCGAGCGACCGCGCCTCCGACCACTCGCGCTCCTGGCCGAACTCCTGGCCCTGGAACAGCAGCTGCTTGCCCGGGTGCGCCCACATGTAGGCGAGCAGCGCGCGGACGTTCGCGGCCTTGTTCCAGGCGTCTCCCGGCATGCGCGTCCACAGCGAGCCCTTGCCGTGCACGACCTCGTCGTGGCTGATCGGCAGCACGAAATTCTCGCTGAACGCGTACATCAACGAGAACGTCATCTGGTTGTGGTGGAAGCCCCGGTAGATCGGGTCACGCGCGGTGTAGTCGAGCGTGTCGTGCATCCAGCCCATGTTCCACTTGAACCCGAAGCCCAGACCGCCCAGGTGCGTGGGGCGGGAGACGCCCGGCCACGCCGTCGACTCCTCGGCGATCGTCATGGCGCCGGGGTGCTCGCGGTAGACGGTGGCGTTCATCTCCTGCAGGAAGGCCACGGCGTCGAGGTTCTCGCGGCCGCCGTAGATGTTGGGCAGCCACTGCCCGTCCTTGCGGGAGTAGTCCAGGTAGAGCATCGAGGCGACGGCGTCGACGCGCAGCCCGTCGACGTGGAAGGACTCCAGCCAGTACAGGGCGTTGGCGACGAGGAAGTTGCGCACCTCCTTGCGGCCGAAGTCGAACACGAGCGTGCCCCAGTCGGGCTGCTCGCCGCGGCGCGGGTCGGCGTGCTCGTAGAGGGCGGAGCCGTCGAACTTCGCCAGCGCCCACTCGTCGCGCGGGAAGTGGGCGGGCACCCAGTCGACGATGACGCCGTAGCCGTGCTGGTGGAGGTGGTCGACGAACCACCGGAAGTCGTCGGGCGTGCCGAAGCGCGAGGTCGGCGCGTAGTACGAGGTGACCTGGTAGCCCCAGGACCCGCCGAAGGGGTGCTCGGCGACCGGCAGCAGCTCGACGTGGGTGAAGCCGGTCTCGTCCAGGTAGTCGACGAGCTGGCGGGCCATCTCCCGGTAGTCCAGCCCGGTCCGCCACGAGCCGAGGTGCACCTCGTAGATGCTCATCGGCTCGGCGTGGGCCTGCTTCTGCGCGCGGGCGGTCATCCAGCCGTCGTCGGACCACTGGTGCCCGGCGACGTCCACGATCGACGCGGTGGCCGGCGGGATCTCGGTGCGGAAGGCCATCGGGTCGGCCTTGTCGCGCCAGCGCCCGTCCCGGCCGAGGATGCGGAACTTGTAACGCGCACCCGGCTCGATGCCGGGCACGAACAGCTCCCACACGCCGGTGCTGCCCAGCACCCGCATGGGGTGGGCCCAGCCGCTCCAGCCGTCGAAGTCGCCGGTGACGCGCACACCCTGCGCGGACGGCGCCCACACGGCGAAGCTCGTGCCGGTGACGACCCCGGCCGGAGTCTCGTAGGCCCGCACGTGCGAGCCCAGGACGTCCCACAGCCGCTCGTGGCGGCCCTCACCGATCAGGTGCAGGTCCATCTCGCCGAGCGTGGGCAGCCAGCGGTAGGGGTCGTCGACGATGTCGACCCGCTCGCCGTAGCGGACGGCCAGCCGGTAGTCCGACGGCGGCCCGGGCACGACGCCCGAGAAGAGGCCGGCGTCGTGCACCCGCACCAGCGGATGACCCTCACCGCCCTCGAGCACGACGTGCACCTCGTCGGCGTGGGGGCGCAGCACGCGCACCACCGTGCCGTCCGGGTGCGGGTGGGCGCCCAGCACCGAGTGCGGGTCATGGTGCGCGCCCCCGAGGACACGGTCGATGGTGCCCTGGTCGGGCGGGCAGGGGTCGACCTTGTTGATGATCTCCGCCTCCCGGTTGATCGTCTGGGTCCGGTTATCCTCACGATCCACCCGCGCACCCTATTGGTCGAGCCCCGGCGTTGCCGAGCCTGGCGGCAACGATCCGGACGCGGTCGGTGGTGGTCACCCGGATGGGCGCCGGTCATGAGGGGTGGTCCTCGACGCCGGCGATCACGAACCCGGGGGCGCATGCGAACGGCGCACCGTCCACCGCCGACGTCTCGGCTCGGTTCTCTCCTCGGCCGGATGGATGTGCGGGGGGAGCGCCGGAACGACGGTCCGCCGCTCGTGTCGATTCCGGGTCTCGGGGGGTGTCTCTATGTCGTTGTCAAGCGGCGGCGGGGCTGGTGTCCGGCTCGGTGGGCATGGGCTGCTGGTAGGGCTTGCGGTCGCGGAGCATGGCGTAGATGACGTCGACGCGGCGGCGGGCGAGGCAGATCAGGGCGGCGTTGTGGCGTTTGCCCTGGGCGCGTTTGCGGTC